>Ga0070738_10001470_pt1 | contig 46528 bp, 36 predicted proteins | sample Coa_R2_2_FD_66446 | JGI IMG/M metagenome (GOLD analysis project Ga0070738, IMG submission 66446) | Surface soil microbial communities from Centralia Pennsylvania, which are recovering from an underground coalmine fire - Coalmine... | ecosystem: Environmental > Terrestrial > Soil > Unclassified ...
TTGTCGTGTGCCTGGAGCAGAGCCTCGACACGGCGGCGCAGCTCAGTGTCGCCGCCGCAGGCTTGATCGAGATAGGCGGCGCGTTCCTCGACCGGCTTGGCACGGGCGGCGGTGAAGATCGCTTCGATGCGATCGGGATCGGGATTCATGGCGAGGCTCCGCGAGTTTCGGGTCCTATCCATAATGCGACGAAAGGACGCGGCGCGCCTCAAGAAATTCCGGATTTTTCTTGTCCGTGGATCTTCTCGTAGAGCCAGGCGCGGGCGTAGGCCCAGTAGCGGTCGGCCGTGGCGCGGGAGATGTCCAAACAGCGCGCGGCGTCCTCGACGGATAGACCGGCGAAGAAACGCAGCTCCACCAGCCGTGCTTTGATGGGATCCTCCTGGGCCAGCTGCGTGAGGGCATCATTCAGCGCCAGCAGATCATCCGACGGCGCTTCCGCCGGAACAGCGACGGCATCGAGCGGCACGCGCTGCCGGTCGCCGCCATGTTTTCGGCGCTTCTTTCGCCGGGCGCTTTCGACCAGGATGCGGCGCATCGCCTCGGCGGCGGCGGTGAAGAAATGGCTGCGGCTGTCCCAATCGCGCGCGGCATCGCCGGCCAGGCGCAGGTACGCCTCGTGGACCAGGGCGGTAGCGCTGAGCGTCTGGCCGGGCTGCTCCTGCGCCAGCTTCCGCGCGGCCAGGCGGCGCAGCTCGCCGTAGACGAGCGGCAACAACTGGCCGGCTGCGTGCGGATCGCCCTGCGCGATGGCGTTCAGGAGTTGGGTCACGTCGGGCATGAGCGCTAGTATAGCCGGTCGAGCGAGGGCCAACAAATCACGGCATATGGGTTGGGCGAATTCCCGCACCCTTGGGGGAATTGTGCCCAGCGAAAGCAAGGTGCGTCTAGGGGCGAGATGCTCCGCAGACCGCCTTTCTATCATTTTGCGCTCGTGTACAGGAAGACTCGGGAGCCATTGGTTGTCGGCATACGCCTTGCATTTGTTGGGGAACCGAGGTCGGGCAGCTCGAATTCGCTTGTCAGCGAAGAGCCGCCGCTTGCCGTTTCACCAGGAGATTCCCGAATGTCATCGATGCACGCTCCCGTCGTCTGTGTCATCCCCGGCGACTTACATCTGACCGAACCCGGTCTCGATAACCATCGCACAGCCCGCTGGATGATCGAGGAAGTCAACCACCTGGTTCATCCCGATTTCGTGCAATTCATCGGCGACAATGTCCAGCACGCCGAGCCGGAGCAGTTCATGCTCTTCCGCGACCTGTGCGATCGTCTCCAGGTTCCCTGGCATGCCCTGGTTGGCGATCACGATGTTCACGATGATGACGAAGTGCACGGCTTCCGCGCGTTCGTCGGCGAACCTTATGGATCGTACTCCTTGCGTGGCTTCCGTTTCATTCGGCTCAACACGCTGGAGCACCGCCCGCTCGGGCTGACCCAGCGACAGATCGATTGGTTCTGCGATGAGGTGGATCAGGCTTTGGCCGCCGGTGAGCGAGTGGTTGTGTTCCAACACCACTATCCATTCAAGGTGTGCGAGACGTTCGATGGGCCGGGAATCGATGCTTGGCGCGAGGTGGTGCAGACACGGCGGATCGCGGCCATCTTCACCGGACATACCCACTACGGGCAGATTGCCAACGATGGGCGCAACGTGGCCGTCACCACGCGCTCGATCGGCGATCCCGAGGGTGGATCGCCCGGCTATAGCATCGTCTATTTACAGGGCGACGGCCTGGCCGTGACGTATCGAGCCATCGCGGATGAGGGGCCGATCGCGCTGGTCATCCATCCGCGCGATCGGTTGTTGGCGACGGAGCCGAAACACATCGTGCGCGGAGCGGATCGCTGCCGGGTGAAGGTCTGGTCGTTCCAGCCTGTCGGTGTGGTACGTGGCTGCTTCGACGAAGGACACTGGTTCGCGCTGGAGCGAGAGTCGGCCAGTGTATGGTCCTGTCCGTTGCCGGGGGACCAGTTGGGAAAGGGGGCACACACCTTCGAGGTTCAGGCCATCGACGCGGCGGGACGTGCTTGCGGTCAAGAGATCCGCTTCCAGGTCGATCCGACCGGGCGTTACACTCCCGTTCCGGGTGTTCGGCCTCCGGTTGCCAGCACCGCGTTCTGCTGAATCGATCTGTCAAAGCCGGGCCTGCCATGAAGGTCCTCCACCCAACTCTTTAAGATCAGCCGACAAAACCTTACCAGCCCGCAGCGCAAGCAAGGGAACAAATCACCCTTGCTTGCGCTGCGGGCTGGTAAGGTTTTGACCCTAGCGCGATACTGGTATCGGCATCCGTTAGAATGCCAACATAGTCCGTCGTCCACCGCTTAGCCGTCCGAGTATCGTGCGAACGGGAGGCTGGTATGGAACGCACTTTTAACGTGGAAATCGCGGCCGGGTTTGGCCTGCTCGCCGCTTTGATCCTCGTGAACGCCGGCCTCGAGTATCGAAACACGCGGCAGTTGCACGAGGATGCCGCGCAGGTGGCCCACACTTACGAAGTGTTGGACGCTCTGGGCGACCTCCTCTCCGTAGTCAAGGACGCGGAGACCGGCCAGCGGGGTTTCCTCATCACCGATGTGCGACGCTACCTCAAACCCTATGAAGACGCCGTTGCTTCCGTCCCCGAGAAGGTCGAGCGCGTCCGTTGGCTGACCGAGGACAACCCCATTCAGCAGGAGCGCATCTCGCGGCTTCGGGAGCTTGTCCAAGCCAAGCTGGACGAACTGGCTCATACCCTTGCCCTGCGGGAAAATCGGGGGTTCGAGGCAGCGCGGAGGGCGGTCCTGACCGACGAGGGCAAGGCCTCCATGGATTCTCTCCGTTCTTGGATCGCGGAAATGCAGGATGAGGAAAGGGCCTTGCTGCAGAACAGGCAACAAGCCAATGCTGGGGCCTATCGGATTGCTGTCGCGACCGGGGCAGCGGGGGGTGCAGTGGGCGTAGCGGTTGCCGCCGCTTTCTTCTGGACGTTGCGTCGTCACTTGGCGGTCCGCGCGCGAGCTGCCGTTCTACTTCGGCAACAGGCGGCGGCGTTGCAGGAAGCGGGACGTCGCAAGGACCAGTTGCGTCTGATGCTGGCTCACGAATTGCGCAACCCGTTGACTGCTATCCGCTCCACCGTGCAGCTCTGGCAACGCCTGCCCGACACGGCCCGCACTCCCTCTTCGCTGGAGGCGGTGGTGGGCGCCGTGGATCGCCTGAACGCGCTTGTCGGCCGCCTGCTCCAGTTCTCCCGCCCCGAGGACCGGCGCGAGGCGGTTGATCTCAATGAAATTTTGAATGAAACACTCGATCTGCTCCAGGCCCAGGCGGCGAGGCAAGGCGTAACGATCCAGCGCGACCTCGCTCCCGAGCTTCCGCCGATTCGGGGTTCGATCGGCTCACTGCATCAGGTGGCCCTGAACCTGTTCACCAACGCTCTCCAAGTTATGCCGCACGGTGGCCGGCTTCTCTGTGTTACTCATCACGATCGGCCGGCTGGCGCGGTGGAGTTTCGGGTCAGCGACACGGGGCCTGGTGTTCCCGCCGAGGATCGGCCGCATTTGTTCGAGCTGTTCTTCACAACGAGGTCCGACGGCACCGGCCTCGGCTTGGCTCTGTGCCGCGAGATCATTGCAAGCCACGGCGGTCGCATCAGCCTCGATGAGTCGGCAAGTCCAGGTGCTACCTTCGTCGTGACCTTGCCCATTGCCCCGACCGCGAAGGAAGAAACGTGAAGTGATATTAGAGCGCGTTTCGAGTTCGAGTGGCTTTTTCGTTTCGGGTTCCCAAACTCCGTTCGGGAACCAGGAAACGAAAAAGCAATATGTCTCTGCAAGCAAACGGGCGGTCGCCGTCACTTCTCTTTGACAACGGAGCAGTTGCTCATCGCCAGATTGCCGTCGGGTTCCTTGCGCTGTGTGAATCGGCCGCGAATGGTGATCTCTTGGCCGTTTTTGAGGTTCTGCTTATCGGCTGGGCGCAGGTCGAAGACAATACCCCATTTCGCATCTTCTTCGGGGGATTGGAAGAACAATTGTGTGGTCTTTTCGGTCTTGTACTCGCGCAGCGTGCCTTTGACCTGGACGAAGCGTCCTTTGTATTTCTTGTTCGCCGCGGTGGTGTTTTGAGCGTATTCCTTCCAGACTTCGTCGGCGGTGAGCTTGATGTCGCGGTTGGCGAAGAAGAGCGTGTAGACGCCCAAACCAATCGCACAGAGGAGCATCGCGCCCAGGGTGACGACGATGGTGCGGCGAATCAGCCGCCGGCTGCTTGCGGACGCCCATTCGCGCTCTTCCGCCTTCTCCTCCCATTGCGTTTGCTTTTGACGCTCGCGGTAGCGCATCTCGGCCCACATCTTGGCCCGCTCGGAGGTTTGCTCCTGTTGGCGCTCGCGCTCGGTCCGCACTTCCAGAGGGCCGACCGGCGGCTTGTCCTTGTCAGTCCCGTTTCCCGCCTGGCCCGGTTCGAGGGAAATATCGGTTCCCGGCGGCTCGACGGCGTGATCGGGCGCGGTGGGGCCGGCCGGAGCGGGAGCTTCGACCGGCTCATCGATCAACGACTCGGCGGCCAACTCTTCGATCTGTTCTGGATCGAGCGCGGGCGCCTCCATGGTTTCAGTGGCGCGCTCCTTCTCTGCCGTTTCCTCCGTGAAGGCCGGAAAAATGTCCGTGTCCTTGGCCCGGCGAATCACCTGGGTCGACGGTGGAAGGTGCGCATCGGTCTTGCGGTGCTTCTTGCGACGGCCCTTCGCAATCCGAGGCATGGTCTGAGTCGTGGCCCCGTTCTCCGATGCCGCTTCCTCCGGCGGGGCCGGGGGCGGCTCCGCGGGCGCTTCTGCCAGCCGGTTCGCCCGCTCTTCCAAAGCCTGCAGCGCCTGTTCGCGGCCGAGCAGGGCGGTAACGTTGGTACTGTCGAGCTGAAGAACGATGGCGTAATCGGCGAGGGCCTGTTCGTAATTCCCGTGGTGGGCGTGGACCAAGGCGCGTTGATTGCAGTAAGCGGCCGTGTAGCGCGGATCAAGCAAGACCGCTTGCTGGAAATCGCTCAGCGCATCTTGATGCTGCTCGCGGTGCTGATAGACGGTGGCGCGGAGGAACAGTGTTCGGGCGTTGTTCGGGTTGAGCCGCAGCGACTCGTTGAAGTCGGCGAGCGCTTCGTCGTAGCGCCCTTGCTTCATCGCCGCCAAGCCGCGGAGGTGGTACACCTGCGCGTTGTTGGGATCGAGGGCGAGCACGCGCTCGAAATCGACAGCGGCCTCGTCGTAGCTGCCCTGTTGCACGTGAGCGCTGGCGCGGAGGACGTTGGCGGCGGTGAGGCTGGGGTCGCGGCGCAGTGCTTCGTTGCAGTCGTCAATGGTCTGATCGAACCGCCCCTGTTTGGACCACGCGGAGGCGCGGCTGAGATAGGCTTGACTGAAATCCGGATCGCAACGCAAGGCGTTGCCGAAATCGGCGATGCCCTCCTCGATGTCCCCGCGGTTGATGTGCAGCGTTCCCCGGCTGTGGTAGGCGAGGGCATAATTCGGCTTGAGCCGAACGACGGCGTTGAAGTCGGCCAGAGCGTTTTCCACATCGCCGTTCATCTGGTACGTGCAGCCGCGCTGATAGATCAGCTCCGGATCGGACGGCGATAGCTGGAGCGCCCGGTCGAAGTCGGCCAGGGCCGAGATCAGAAGATCGAGCGATCGATACGTCAGGGCGCGCTCGAACCAGATTCGAGCATCGTTGCCGTCCAGACGAGTCGCTTGCGTGAGATCCACCAGGGCGAGATCGTTTTGCCCGCGCAGGCGGTAGGTGGCGGCGCGGTTGAGGTAGCCGCCGGGGTTAAGCGGATCGAGACGAATGGCGTTGCCGTAGTCGGCGAGGGCGCGATCGTACTCACCTTTGCTCCGATACGCGTCCCCGCGCTTGATGCACGTGACGGCGCAGAAAGGATTCAGCTTGGCCGCCTGGTTGTAATCGGCGAGAGCGCGATCGTAGTCGCCGCGGCGCAGATAAAGATCGCCGCGCTTTTGGTAGGCCAGTTGCGAGGCCGGATCGATTTGCAAGGCGCGCGTGTAGTCGGCGAGTGCGGCCTCGATGTCACCCACGTCGGCGTGGGCTGCGCCGCGATGGGTCCAGGCCAGGGGATTATTGGGATCGAGGCGCAGACAAGCGCTGTAATCGCCGAGCGCGGCATCGAGCCGGCCGAGGATCCACTGGACCATGCCGCGGTTGAACAAGACGCGAGCATTTTCGGGGTCGAGCAGGTGGGCGCTATCATAGTCGCTGAGGGCCAGCTCGTAATCGCCGGTCAGACGGCGTGCTTCGCCGCGGTTGGCATGAGCGGCGGCCAGCAGCGGGTCTAACCCCAAAGCGGCGGTAAATTCCGCGATCGCGCGCTCGTATTCGCCGCGCTGGAGATGGCTCAGTCCCCGTTCGAGACGAACGGCAGCCGCGGAGGCATCCACCACGCCGGATTCGCCAGGGGATCGTGGGAGACTCATGGGAAGCATTTCTGGATGGCTTGTCCTCGATCGAACCCGGGAAGTTTGCATCATACCCACTACTTTGTTTGTCGATTACCCCCCCAGTGACCATACATAACGTCCGCCGAGACGCCCAGCCTCTCCCCTCCCTCGGTGAGACAGCTGGGCAGGGAATCTTATTGACTTTAACCAATCCGGCAAAGGCGGGATAACAAGCGTCCACGTTATCCCGCTATCAAATTCCCCTGTCGCCGGAAAACAAGCGGTCCTTCACTGATACTCAAGCACTGTGAAGAAATTGAGAGGAATAGGTGAATGTCACCGGAGGAGTTGGCGGGCTTCCTGAGCAGTAATCGCGGCATCGGCGGGAACGCTATGTGTTGGTTCCATGAAGGAAAATGGTTGTTTCCATGAACTATGCCGCCGCTTGATTGCAAGCCGATCGGGCTGCGGTACACTGAAGTCTCTTGAACTGGCGGCTCTTTCCTCCAGCTTCCGTTGATCTCGGCTCTCTGTTGGCGTCAGAGGATTGAAGTAATGTACTCGTATCGATGCCCCGGCTGCGGCAAACACCACTCGGTGGATGGCAATTTTGAGCAAGCCTTTGAGTCCACCTGTCTGCGTTGCGGCGTCGCCATTTCCGTGACCCCCGAATTGATTCAGCAGTCACAGTCTGGCGCTCGTCCATCGCGCGCTCTGCCTGCCCGCGAGGAGACCATCACGAAATCCCCGGCAAACAAGGCCGTCGGCGTTGCCGGGAATAGCAAACCGGTTGTCGGAGCGGAGGAAGATGGGGCCGCGCTCGATCCGGAGCTAACCATGATTGATCCGGACATGACGTTGGAGTATCAGGACGACCTCGATGATGAAGGGAGCAAGAGCACAACAAAGAAATCCAAGCCGAAACAAAATGAGAAGCCGCGCCAAAAAAAGAAGCTCCCCCGTCGCGAGGATCCGGACGAAGACATCGACGATGAAGAAGTCGAAGTGCCGGAGCAGAAGCCGTCGTTGCCGCCCGCAAAAGCAGCGGAGAAAGGGAAATCGTCCCGGCCGCGCTGGAAAGCTATCGTCCCCATTGCCGTCGGCGCCGTGATCCTCTGCGGCGTGGGCGGCTTTCTGATGTTCGGTGGCGGGAAAAAGCCCGAACCCAAGCAGGCGGCAAAGGCTCCTTCCAAACCCGCAGCCAAACCCGCAGCCAAACCGGCGAAGCAAGAAGCTCCGAAGAAAGAGGCGCCTCCGGCTCCCAAAGCGCCTCCCACCACGCGCGATGTTGCCATCTCCGCGACGCGGCTGTCCGCCGAATTAGCCGTCAACGCCGCCCTTACCAACGCCAAATACGCCGGCAAAGTGTTGGATGTCACCGGTTTGTTCAAGCAAATCCAATCGAAAGATGGTCTTCATCCACCGGCCCGTCCTCACGCCGTCTTTAACGTCGGCGGAAGCGAGGTGTCATGCAACCTCCAGGGCACTTTCACCGACATCAATAGTTGGCGCCGCTTGAACGCCGATGCGCCGATCACCGTGCGCGGCACTTATGAAAAGGACGGCTACCTGCGCGAGTGCCTTCTCCTGCCGTTCACGCCCACCGCCGACAACAATTACAAAGACAAGATTGTGGAAGTCATTGGACATGTGGCCGAGGTTTTGCCGGCGGACAATCTAAGGCTCTTCCCCATTGTCCGCCTCGAAGGCGATACCGACAGCACCGTCGAATTGCGCTTCTTCTTCCGTCAAACGGATGCCGAGGAAGTGAATAAGATCCACGTCGGCAGTTTGTTGACGATTCAGGGAAAGTGCGGCGGCTGGAAGAAGGAGATCAACGCCGGCGAGTACGTGCGCTTCGACAACTGCCAGTTGGTTTACACTTCCGCGCCGACGAACGCCGAAATCGGATTCAATCCCGGCGTGATGATTCGCAAGTTGATGGATTCCTCCGCACAGACAGGTAGCGTGCCGCGCCTCGAAGCCGCCCGGATACTCCGCGAATACGGGGAAGACCTCCATCCGTATTATCTGCCGCCGCCAGGCCAGGAAGAAACCATCGACACGCCTTTAACGATCCGTCAACTCGCCAAAGAACACACGGCTGATCCCAAGGCTTTCGAAAAGAAATATCGCCGCCGCATCCTCCATGTCACCGGCAAACTTGCACCGAAAAAAGGCGACCGCATCGTGTACCTGAGCAGCGGCGATACGGACCTGGCCTTTCAGGTCGAGTGCCGTTTCAGCCGGGCGGAGTATGAGTTCCTTCGCCAAAGGCACGAGCCGGATTATCGCATCCGCGGTCTGTTCACGGTCATGACCGACCCGAACACGCTACGCCTGGATAATTGCCAGCTCGACCTACCTCGAAGCCTCGGTCCAGTCGTGACGCAGGATTTTCTGCCGCATAAGCCGGGCAATTCCTTCACGATCGATGTCGCCGCCTACGGCGTGCCGGTCAATAATCGGCCGAGCAATGTGGTTCACCGCGAGGTCCACGTTCAGGGCAAGGATGGATACACGGAAATCACCACCACCCACCTTGGCAAGTTCGCCGCCAAGAGCTTGTTCGAGCAAGGAGCGCAGGAGGATTGGGTGCATGACAAGAAAGGACGTATTGTCCACGCGCCGACGACAAGCGGGATTTATTTCCGGCGCGTGCATGCGGGATTCATCGAAATCGGCACGCCCCATCTGAGCCAAGACGGCAGCAATAAGACGGAGATCGACTGGGCTCCCGTCTTGAAGCTGGACGTGAAAGCCGGTGATAGGTGGACGTGGACTACACTGGCCGGCGCTCACGATTTCGTGGTGGAGAAATTCGACGATTACCAGGGTCATCCCTGTGCCGTGCTTCTGGAGACAATCACGCTGGGGAGCGATGTTCTGCATCCAGTCGAGATCCTCCACGTCTACGCGAAAGGCCTGGGAGAAGTGGAACGCAGAGAATGGAGACGCCTCGATCAGCGTGGCGGCAAGAAGCTGCTTTCCGAGATGAAATGGGTGCCTTCGTCCCCGCCGAATCGCGGCAGCGAAACCAAGGCGTTGGGCGGAAAGCCTTCGGTACCAGCTCCGGCGCCGGCCGAGAATAAAACGAATTCGCCAGCCAAAAAATGATGGGTTGCTTTCCGAGCCGCGCACGCAGCGCAGCGGAGTAAGCGGCTTCTTGGGGTGGCCGCTTACTCCGCTGCGCTGCGTGCGCGGCTCGGCTCTTGAAACAGAGCTGATTCCTCACGACCGTTGAGTGCTTTCAGGAACAGAACGAGTGCGTCGATCTCGGCAGCGCTCAATTCGAGAATGCGCGTTTGCCCGTCTTCGCCGCGCAGCTCGGGGTCGAGGTGTTCGTTGGCATTGGCGCCGTGGTTGTAAAACTCGACCACTTCGCGCAAACGATCCAGCGAGCCGTTATGGAAGTAAGGGCCGGTACGCGGCAAGTTGCGCAGGCTCGGCGTCTTGTAGGCGTCGATGAGATAGCGATCCTTCCGGCCAATGGGCACCTGGGCGAAACGTCCGCCTTCCTGGCCGGGCCGCGACAGATAGCCGATGCCGAGATTATGAAACCCATTGTCGGTGAAGATCGGCCCGCTGTGGCAGCGATGGCAATTCACGAGCGCCCGGTTTTTTTCGCGGCCGTGGAACAGCCGATAGCCGCGCATCAATTCGGCGGCCACATCGGATTTCTTGGACTTGGTGCGATCCAACTCTGCCAGGTCGGTGTCATCAAGGACCGCCTCATAATGCTCCGCTTTCAGATCCGATCCGCCTTTGCGGGCCTGTTCGACAGCGCGATCATGGATCGAGTCGCCGGCCAATAGAGTGCGGAGATAAGAGGCCAAGGCGCGGGCAACGGTGTCTTGCGTGATGTTGGCCTTCTCCGCGCCATTCTCCTCGCCGACGGGCGTGCCGAAGACGTTGTTAAATTGCTCGTGGTAACTCGCCTTGTTCCGCAGCCGATGGATGACGCCGCTCCAGATGTGGCGGAACGGCTTGGGGGGATTGCTCTGACGTTCATCCTCCAGCGTGCGTTGCACGACTTCTTCGAGAAGAACGGCCCGACCATCCCAGAATTGCCAGCGGTTGAAGACGCAATTGAGCAGCGAGGGCGAATGGAAGCCGTCGCCGTGAGTGCGTTCCTGATCGGCAAAGCCGTGGTCGGGTCGATGGCAGGTGGCGCAGGACGTGCCTGTCTTCGCTTCGAGCCAAGTATCATCGAAGAAGAGCTGCCGGCCGAGCTTCCATTTGCCGAGCGTCAGCGTCTCGCCAGCCGGAATGTAGTCGCGCGGATCGGGCAGGCCGAGCGGCACCTTGATCTGAATGGTTCCAGACGAAGCGCTGCCGACGATCGCTCCAGCGGTCAACGGCGGCATCGCGACGACCCCCGCCGCTTCGCCCGGCTTGGTCAACGGCGGCGCGTTCCAGAATTTCGTCAGTTTCCGCCACGCTTCCGGCTCTTTCTCGGCATGCACGAACTCGATCCGCACATCCGGCCGCGGCGGATTGTCGACATCGATCCACTGAATTTCCGGACTTAGCGGGTAGCTTCTAGCAAGATCGGAGGCGTCGTCCTCGGCTGTTTGTTTCGACGAAGTTTCGCGGCCGGTTCGAGGTCCGTAGCGCTCGGCACGCTGACAGCCGCTGAGAACGGCTGCCAGCAACAACGCCGGCGCAGCAAAATGATAGGCTCGCATGGAGATTCCTTCCTCCCAGCGCTCCGGGAATTCGAGCTTTCATTTCTTGGCGCTTGCGGCGCGTTGCTCGGCGGCGAGGTCGGCGAGCATCTTGGCGACGGAGTTGAGCCGTTCCTGGTTCTTGGCGACGTAATCCGGCGGGCCGCCCTTGTTGGCGACGTGCCCCGCGATGTCCACCGCATCCACCATGTCGATGGCATCCCACGGGCACCAGCGCTCGCACAGGGCGCAGCCGATGCACCGTTCCAGGTCGATGTCCACGAAGGATTGCAACGACGGCAGGTCCTCACCGGGAACCTTGTAGATGCAGTCCACGGGGCAGACTTCGATGCAGGCCTCGCAGCCGGTGCAGTTATCCGCTCTCACAACCGCCAATTCCTTGGGCAGCTTCTTGCGTGCCTTGCCCGCGCCTTTCGCCATGATGACCCTCGTTGCGAAGTTTTGGTGCGATGGTACAGCGTTATCTTAGCAGGCTGATTCCGTACTGTCATCTCGCGACGCCACTCCGCCACGCAATGGCGGTTACACGGCGAGCGGGGTTGCGTAAGCGCCCCGAGTGCTTCTCTCGGGGCGCTTACGCAACCCCGCTCGCCACGTTACACAACCCCGCTCGCCAGGATTGGGAGTATGATGCTATCCCTCGGGCGTTGGTTGCTCGCTGCTGCCATCGGTGGGCGGCGCGGGCGGGACGGGTTGCGGCTCTTCTTTTTTCTTGGCTTCCCAGAAAGCGGCCAGCTCGGCGAAGGTGCCCAGGGGGGTCGCACCGGCGAGGGCGGCCTGCGACAACTTGGGCTTGGGCGGCTGGCGGCGCGGTTTAGGTTTGCGCGGAGGCGGCTGCTGTTGACCTGGAGGCGGGGCGGGTGCGCGCGAAGCACCGCCCTGGGCGGGCGCGGCGCCGCCGGGTGCGCCCTGAGCCACCGGCGAGCGGCCGCCACGCGGCGGCAACGGCCGGCGGCCACGCTGTTGAGGCGGTCGTCCTCCCGCCGGCCCTTCACGCCGTTCTCCTCCCTCGCGGCGCGGTGGACGCTCGCCGCGCGGCGGACGGTCATGCCGATCGTCGCGGCGTTCCCTCGGTTCGGGTTTCTTCTCCGGCGGTTTGCGCTGCGTGCCCGGCGCGATCATCGTCAGCGAGACGCGATGGCGTTCCTTGTCCACCGACAGCACCCACACCGTCACCACATCGCCGACCGCTACCACGTCATAGGTGCTTTTGACGTAGCGATTGGCCATCTGACTGATGTGGACCAATCCGCTGTCTTTCAAGCCGATGTCGATGAACGCACCGAAATCGACGACGTTTAGCACGGTGCCTTTCAACTCCATCCCCGGCTGCAAATCCTCGATTTTGAGGATGTTCTTTTTGAAAACCGGCGGCGGCAGATCCTCGCGCGGATCACGACCGGGCCGGGCCAGCGCTTCGAGGATGTCCTTCACCGTCGGCACGCCGGTGTGAAGTCGTTTCGCCACTTCTTCCGGCGAAATCGCTTTGAGTTTCTCGCGCAGCTCCGCCAGGCGCTCGGGATCGCGAAGGCTCTCCGGCACATAGCCAAGATCCTTCAAAATCTGCTCGGCGACGCCGTAGCTTTCGGGATGGATCCAGGTGCTGTCGAGAGGATTGTCACCGTCGCCGATCTTGAGGAAGCCGGCCGCCTGGATGAAGCGCTGCTCGCCGATGCCGTTGATTTGCAACAGCTGCCGACGATCGCGGAAAGGGCCGTTGTTCTTGCGATGTTCGACGAGATCGCGAGCGACCAGTTGATTGAGGCCGGACACGTGGCGAAGCAACGGCACGCTGGCCGTGTTCAGATCGACGCCAACCTGGTTGACGCACGATTCGACGACGCCATCGAGCGATTCGCGCAGCTCCCTGGCGGGCACATCGTGTTGATACAAACCAACGCCGACGTGCTGCGGATCGATCTTCACCAGCTCGCTAAGCGGATCCTGCAAACGGCGGCCGATAGAAATGGTGCCGCGCAAGCTGGCGTCGAGACCGGGAAACTCTTCCTTACCGATGGGACTGGTCGAATAGACGCTGGCGCCGGCTTCGTTGACGATGACATAGGCCAATTCGGGCAAGGCTTCGGGCAGCGGCTCCGCCGGTGGAGGCGGCTCGACGGGCGCCGGCGCGGGTGCAGCTTCCACCGCTTGCGGCGTTGTCTCCGCGGGCGCAGGCTCACTCGCCGGGGGTCCAAGCGAGGGCGAATCCACCGTCGCTTGAGCTTCAGGCTGGGGAACTGGTTCCGCGGGGGCAGAATCAGCCCTTGCTTGCGCTTCGGGCTGGGGACCCGGTTCGCTTTGCGTCTCGGCCGCGCTCGCTTCGACCGGAGCAGGCGGCGCAGCCTCGACGACCGGCGGCGAGCCGGGAGCGTCAGCGACCGGAGGTGTCGGCGGCGGCTCACCTCGGCGACGCGCATCGAGTTCGGCGATCAGCTCGGAAATCAATTCCTCGGTTTCGCGGCAGGCGGTGCCGTTGCCGATGGCGATGACCTGGACCTGATATTTGCGAACCACTTGCTCCAGCTTCGCCTTGGCCTCGTCGCGCTTATTGCCGGTGTGCGGATAGATGACGCCCTCTTCGAGCAGATTGCCGATCTCGTCGAGCAGAGCGAGTTTGCAGCCGGTGCGAAAACCGGGATCGATGGCCAACACGCGCCGGCCGCGCAAAGGCGCTGCCAGCAGCTTACTCCGTAGATTCCGCGCGAACACCTCGACCGCGTGGTTCTCCGCTCGCATCTTCAATTCGCGGCGAATTTCGCGTTCCAGGCTCGGCACGAGCAAGCGCGTCAGGGCATCGAGCGTCACCTCACGCAGAAAATCGGCGTGCGGATGCTTCTGAAGCGCCTCGGCCCGATGGGGCATCGGCGTGATGGCCACGCGCGGCGGAGCAGGCGGCGTCGAGAGTGATGCAGGTGGGACCGGCGCCTCGCCGGTCGAGGCAGGGGATTCAGGTGGGACCGGCGCCTCGCCGATCGCAGAGCTAGGTGGGACCGGCGTCTCGCCGGTCGGTGCAATGGGCGCCTCGCCGCTCCCATTGGGAATCGCATTCGGCACGGCTTCCGCTTGGCTTGGAGCGACCGGCGGCGCTGGTGCTTCCGGCAAAGGCGGCGGCGAACCCGGCACCGGCAAGGGCAGACGTTCCAGAGCGATGCGCAGACCTAATTCCGCATCCCATTCCAACTTGACCTGAAGAGCGTTTTCCTTCTCGCCGCGGTTGATGGCCAGGATACGATGCGGCGGAATGTGGCGGACTGGCTCGGTGAACTGGAAGTAATCCTTGTATTCGAGTCCCTGCCCTTCGGCAAGCTTTTCGCTCTTGGTTGTACACAACTTGCCCGTGTCCCACAGCACGTTGCGGACAGCCGAGCGCACGTCGGCCGACTCAGCGATGATCTCGGCCAGGATGTGCCGCACGCCCTCCAGCACCTGCTCCGGCGTCGCCAATTCCTTCTCCGGGTTGACCATGCCCGTCAAGATTTCCGGAAGACTGCTCACGGCCGGATCGCTATGCCAGATGGCCAGGGCCAATGGCTCCAATCCCTTCTCGCGGGCCGCCGTCGCCAGCGATCGCTTCTTGGGCTTGTAGGGCAAATAGAGATCTTCCAGGCGGCGCGGATTGTCCGCCGAAAGGATGGCCGACCGCAGCTCCGGCGTCAGCTTGCCCTGATTCTCGATGCTGCGAAGGATGGTCTGTTTGCGTTCAGCCAGCTGCCGCAGCAGATGCACGCGCTCCTGAATGATCCGCAGCAGATCCTCGTTGAGTCCGCCGGTGCGTTCCTTGCGGTAGCGCGTGATGAACGGGATGGTGTTGCCCTCATCGAGCAGCTGCACCACGTTTTCGACCTGTGTTTTGCGGATTTGTAGGTCTTGCGCGATCCGCGAAAGGTCAAGATGCTTGTGTTCCCCGTGCGCTCGCGCGGAAGGCGGGTTCACAACGACTGGCGTCCCGGAAGGTTGCACATCGATGGTAGGCACTGCCTGAATTCTCCTACATGGACCCGGCGACGGGTTCCTAATCACAACGCCTCGCGGCAAAACGGAAGTCGGCACGGGGGAATGTGGTCTAATCGGCCTACTCTAGCGCGAATAGGCCAAGGTGTCAAGATGGCGGTGCCTTCTATCCGCTCGCGCTCTTGCTCAATCTCTCGATTTTATCGATGGAAACGTTATCGATGAAGGGCAAGCTGAACCGGAAAACTCATGCTTTTTTTTCCAGATTGGCCATGATCTCTGCACTATTCGCTATCTAGGTGTAAGCCGACCTCGATAGGCCGAGGACGTTTGTTTGCTTCTGTGCCTCTTTGATGGCAGAACATTCCGTTTCCCTGAACTGACAAGACATATCCATTCGGCTTGTACAAAATCCAAAGCTCGTCATCGGTATCTCGCTCGAACCGACGACAATGCAGCTGGTATCCAAGATCGAAGGCGAAGCATGTTGCACCCGTTCTTGGTTTCACTTCGACTCGAACGAGTTTTTGTCCGTCCAGTTGTGCCGTTGCCCGCTCGATTTGTCTGAACGAAGACGAACCGGTTGCCAATGGAAGCTTGCCATCGGTCAGGCGCCAGTAGCAACAGTAAATCCAAAGCCACCATTCTCCTCGGACAGTAACCTGCCTGCGTGCTGCCCATCGTCGCACTGCTTCTAATTTCGATCCTGTGTTGCGCGGTTCCCGAATATGAAGCGAGGGCTTACCGAAGGTCATCGACAAGTTCAAACTCCGGCTGTAGCGAAGCCCCCAGCACGGTTGGCCATAAAGTGGCTGAAAGCATCGATCGATGACTTTCATGTTCATGAAGCAGCAACCTCTACTCCCCGATCACCTTGACCAGCACGCGCTTGTTGCGGTGGCCGTCGAACTCGCCGTGTCCAACCTGTCTTTTCCCTCGCCATTCAGGTTACCAGACGCGAATGATTCCGTAGGCGTCAAACGCTGAGTCATTGCAGATTACCGGCACTCTTTCGATCATTGCCTGCGCGATAATCAATCGATTGAATGGGTCTTTGTGATGGACAGGCAGGCTGGCTTGCTGCTCCGCATATTCGATGGTCACAGGCAGGATAGTGAGCGCCAGATCCGCAATCGCTTTCTCCATCCAGGTCCGGTAGGGCAGCGATAATTTCAACTTACCCTGACCGATCTTGATTGCCATTTCCCAAATCGTCGCCGCACTCAGTAGCAAGTCGTTGGTAGGATCTTGCAACGCCGTCGTTGCCGGCCCGCTCAACTTAGTCGGGTCGTCCGTCGCCCAAATCAGCGTGTGCGTGTCAATCAGTAGTCTCACTCAACATACTCCTCGAATCCTTCGGGGATAGCATCAAAATCAGGCGCCATGTAGAGTACGCTGCCCCGGAGTGTTCCGAGTTGGCGCTGCTTTCGCGGCGTGGGAAAGGCCGTAGCACGAATGGTCGCCACCGGCATGTTATCGCGGGTGATGACAACCTCCTCGCCGGGCGGCAGCTTCTCAATGATTTCGGCCAGATGGCTCTGTGCCTGTTGAAGGGTAATGGTTTTCATAATTGCTCTCCTCCGTCTCGACCTAATCCCCGATTACCTTAACCAGCACGCGCTTGTTGCGGTGGCCATCGAACTCGCCGTAGAAAATCTGCTCCCACGGCCCGAAATCGAGCTTGCCCTTGGTGATGGCCACCACGACTTCGCGGCCCATGATCTGTCGTTTCAAGTGGGCGTCGGCGTTGTCTTCGCCGGTACGGTTATGGTGATAATGGTTCGGATCGGGGTTGAACGGCGCGAGCTGTTCCAGCCACACGCCGAAATCGTGGTGCAGGCCGCGCTCATCGTCGTTGATGAACACGGAGCTGGTGATGTGCATCGTGTTGACGAGGATCAACCCCTCTTGTACGCCGCTTTTCGTCACGGCGTCGCGCACCTGCGGCGTGATGTTCACGAAGGCCATTTTGCTGGGAATGTTGAAAGTGAGATATTCCGTGTGCGATTTCATGACGGCCAGCCCTCCGTTTCAATCGCGTTCCTCGATGCGGTACAGATGCGTTAGGGTGCGGACAAAAAGCGCCTTGCCGGATACGGCGGGCGAGGCTCGACAGCCGTCGTTTAGCTTGTTTGTCGCCAACTTCTTCCACGTCCGCCCCGCGGCGAGGACATGGCCCTGTCCATCCTCATCGAAGAAGTACAGCCGGCCATTCGCGTACAGGGGCGACGCCCAGAACTTGCCGCCGAGCCGTTCCTGCCATACAAGCTCGCCCGTCTCGGCTTCCAGGCAGGAGACCATGCCACTCTCATGGACCATGTACAGCAAATCGCCTACCAGAATTGGCGACGACCGCGACGGCACGCTGTTCTTGTTCTTCGCCTTCCAGGCGATGTGCGTCGCGGTGATGTCGCCTCGGCCGTTCGGACGCACCGCCAGCAAGCGCAATCCGCCATCACCGGTGCACAGAAACGCCTTGCCCTGTCCGTATAGCGGCGGGGCCGTCACATTCATGCCGCCGTGATAGACCTTCCACAGTTCCGCGCCCGTTTTCGGATCGTAGGCGATGGTCGCCATAGCCGCCGAGCTGATGAGCTGCGGTACTCCATCCACGATACGGATCGCTGGAGTGCTAAATGCTTTTTTGAAATCGCCGTCGGTCGTCTTGTAATCGATGTCGCGGTCCTTCTGCCACACCGTATCGCCGGAATGTTTATTCAGGGCGACAACGTATTGCTTGTCGTGACCGTCGAAGGTGAGAAACAGCAAATCGCCGTACAGGATCGGCGACGAGGCCGCGCCGCGCCAGTGATCGCAATGCAGGTCGAGGCGTTGCCACAGGGTTTTGCCGGTCGCGGTATCCAGGCAAGCCGTGCCGTAGGTGCCGAAATGGACGTAGACGCGGCTGGCTTCGATGGCCGGCGTCGGCGAGGCGAAGCTGTTGTACCCTGCCCACAATTTGCTGGGGTTTTCCACGTCAAAGACCTTCACGTCATGCCGGACTTTGCCGCTGTCGCGATCCACGCAGACGGCGAACAACTCCTTGCCGTCGGCCTTGGCCGTGGTCAGCCAGATTTGATCGCCCCAGACGACCGGCGACGACCAGCCTTTATCGTGGATGGCGGTCTTCCAAACGACGTTTTTGTTTTCGCTCCAGGTGAGCGGCAGCTTGGCGTCGTCGGCACGGTTGTCGCCGTGCGGTCCACGGAACTGCGGCCAATTCTCGCCGGCCGCGGACAAGCCGGTGAATAACAACATCACAAACAACATCAGGATGCGACGCATGAGAGACTCGACGTTGGGAAGGAACTAGCGGAGCGCCTACGAGGTTTATAGCAAAGTGGGACGACGCTGCCAGTCTGCTTCGGCTTGTTCGTCCTGGCCATGCTGGTGATAATACATCGCCTCGATCAAAAAGGAGTCGCCGATGGGTCGTTCTCCCTTCCCGAAGGGCTTCACTGTTGCCGATTTTCTCAAGCATCTAGGCGACATGCCACCACACCGCGTCCGTATAAATCCTCCCCCTGGCGAGGCCACCGAACGCGATGTGCTGAAAATTCTGGATCATGAAAACCGACTGTTCGAACTAGTCGATGGCACGTTGGTGGAGAAGCCGACCGGCGTTTTAGAATCCTGTCTGGCCGGAGAGATTAATCGGTGGCTGGGAAATTACGTAGAGGAACACGACCTTGGCATTCTAACTGTGCCGGATGGCACCTTACGTCTGATGCCGGGCTTGGTCCGCATGCCAGACGTGGCGTTCATCTCGTGGAAACAGCTGCCCAACCGAAAGTTACCGAATGAGCCGATCGCCTCCCTTATCCCTGAATTGGCCGTGGAAGTCTTGAGCGAAAGCAACAGACGCGGAGAGATGGAGCGCAAGCTGCGAGAGTATTTTTTCACTGGAACACAGCTCGTTTGGATCGTGGACCCGGTCCAGCGCATTGTTGATGTTCACACGGCGCCGGATCGGTTCACCCGCTTGAAAGAAGGCCACGTTCTCGATGGGGGAGATCTTTTACTGGGTTTCGAGCTGCCGTTGGAGCGCCTGTTCGCGCGCGTCGAGAGAACCCAAACTCGGCGGCGGCGCACACGGCGAAGACGCGGCGATCAGTAACCCGGCGTCCACGGGGCCGGTCGCTTGTTGAAAAACGCTTCCAGTCCTTGTTTGCACTCCTCACTCAATCGCGGCGCGGCACTCGCTTTGGCCGCTTCTTCCAATCCCACAGCCTGATGCGAGAACAAATGCAGTAGCTCCTTAGTCCGCGCCAGTGCGTTCGGCCCGCCCTCCGCCAGCGCATGCGCCCAAGCGAGGGCGCGCGTCAGCAGCTGCTCGGATGGCGTCACGGCATTGATGAAACCCACCCGATTGGCTTCCTCCGCTTCGATTAACTCTCCGGTAAGGAGCAAATAGCGAGCGGTTCGTTCCCCGACGTGACGCATCAGATGCGGCATGACCATCGCCGCGACCAGGCCGCGACGCACTTCGGGATAGCCGAACCGCGCTTGGGGCGAGGCCACGGCCAAATCGCACACGGAAACCAACCCCGCGCCGCCGGCCACCGCCGCCCCATTGACCGCGGCGATCGTCGGCTTGGGCAGCGTGTAAATCAGGTCGTACAGCTTCGCCAGCCGCAGAGCGTCGTCCCAGACGGGGGCTGGCTTTCCCTTTCCGGATTCCAGCGATTCTTGCAACTCGGCCAGATCCATGCCGGCACAGAAGGCGTTACCGGCGCCGGTGAGAACGACACAACGCGCCGCGGCATCATCGCGGGCGCGCCCAAACGTCTCCGTCAGCGCATCAATCAAGCCTCGGCTGAGAGCGTTGCGTCGATCGGGACGATTGAGAGTCAGCACGACGGCGGGTGGCCGGGATTCATAGCGCACCAATTCAGCGCTCATGGCTAATCCTCGTCTTGGGGCGCAGCATGGAAGAAACGTCCTCGATGGAGGGCAGCGGCATGCGCAGAAGCGCCACGGCCAGTGTCTTGCCCTGCGTATCGACGCGCAGCGACCGGCTCGCCCCGCCCGCCAGAACGTCGTACAGAACGAAGTTCACGGCAAGGAGGTTCGCCGCTTCATAGCGAACGACGCGCGACGGATTCAAGTTGTGGAAATAGTGCTGGACCGCCTCGGCGGTGAGATGCTCGCGCAGCCATGCGAAGCCCGCCGGCGTGTATGCGATGATGGCGATATTGGCATGATTGCCCTTGTCGCCGCTGCGGCTGTGGGCGATGTCGGAGAGATGGAGTGCTTCCATGACGGGTGCCCTGGCATTCATGCCCCTGGCTCAACGCCCAGTGCGCGAAGCTGAGCCGCTAAGCGCTCGGCGCGTTGTTTTTCTTGTTCAGCACGTTGCTTCTCTTGTTCGGCACGTTGCTTCTCTTGTTCGGCACGTTGCTTCTCTTGTTCGGCACGTTCGCGTCCGGTGGGAATGACGACGCCATCTTGGTCGCACCAGCGCAGCCAGCGGGCATGTTCTCCTTCAAATTCGCCTTCCCAGAAAGTCAAGCCGAGGCCGACGGTTTCCAACCACGATGCCTCCATTGGCTCGTATTTCCCTTTGGAGAGATAATACGCCCGCAATAACCCGTGGTGCAAGCGATCGAGTGGATCGAAAATAACGTAATACGTAATCCCGATACGCGCGTAAGCGATCATCTTGTCCGTTTCTTCTCCACCGCGAAGGTCGGAAACGATTTCGATCACTACGTCGGGCGGCTTGCCAACCACCCAGATAAAGTAAGAACGATTTTCCTTGAGCATTAGATCGCGGCCGGTAGGTACGCCCAGACTGAGCATCGCGTCCGGCGCCAGACCCTCCTCTCGGTCAGAGAAAAATAGCCCAACATTGGCCAGGGCCAGGAACGGGCCACTCGGCGGCGTCCATGAACTGTAGAGCGACTCGGTAAGCAGGCGGTACTGTTTCTCGGCGAAGATATTGTCCACGGGCTGACCGTCCTCAATGACCAGTCTTTCGATATTGGGTAGTTCCTCCGGCGATAGTATATAGTCGCGACTGACTCTCCACCCGACATGGCCGGGCGGGACATCATGGATGCGAGTGAAGGTTTCGTTTGACACGACGGTTGCTCCTGGAGAACGAGGAGGGAAAAGGTTTTTTTGCCTTACCTTCTCGATTCTAGCCGCCCGCGCGGAGCGGCGACAGGGGAATCAGCAGGCTGACAATCGCTTCGATGAGACTTTCAGAGCACGCCTCAGTTCAATGATCTCCGAGGACTTCTATTTGCGGGACAACAGCGCTCTTGGCCACCAGCGCCGGCCAGTAGGCGAACACCTCGCGCACCGGCGGGCGGCCGGTTGTGTAGCCGGTCACGCCGGGCGGTCCCGATGTGACCAGCGGGGCGAATTCCTTCGAGAATCGCTCGACGACGGCGCGATCCGCGTCGCGCACCGTGACGCGCAATACCACCTCCGGGGCATCCACTATGGGGAGAACGCCCGGCATGCTATCGCCGGCGCCCAGGCACTCGATATTGCGATGCTGGGACGCGACACCGGCGCGGCGAAGGCGCTCGAAGATCATTTCGCCAGAGCGCCGCGCTTTCTTCGCGGCTTCGGGTCCAGCGATCACCAGCGTGCCGCTGGCCGTCCAGCCGTCGCGGTAGGCGATCGATACCTTGTAGCTGTCCGTGGCCGGTTTGCCGCGCGCTCCCGTGATACGCACTTCATCGCGGCAGCTTTCGGTTAATTGGACGCTGGTGAAATCGGCCACCACATCGGGAGTGAGATACGCCGAGGGGTCGCCGACTTCGTAGAGCAATTGCTCGGCTATCGTCTCGCGGTTGACCGCACCGCCACTGCCGGGCGGTTTGGTGATCGTGAATGCGCCGCTGTCCTCGATGTCGGCGATGGGATAGCCCACCAGGGCGAGATCCGTCTCTTGCCAATGGCACCACAAACCGCCGGTGGCCTGGGCGCCGCATTCGATGAGATGGCCGGCCACGGTTCCCGCTGCCAAACGGTCCCAGTCGTCCCATTCCCAGCCGAACTCATGTACCGCGGGGCCGAGCGTCAGCGACGCATCGGCGACGCGGCCCGTGATAACCACGTCCGCGCCCTGCTGCAAGGCACTGACAATGGGTTGACAGCCCAAATAGGCGTTGACGCTGATGAGCCGATCCCGGACAGAACTCAACGGCTCGCCGGTGTCGAGGTTGGTGAAGGCATGGTCCCGCATCAGCAGTTCGTCGATCCGCGGCAGCAGATCGTCGCCGTGGACGATGCCGATGAGCCGCGAATTCATGCCTGCTTCATCGAGAAGAGCGCGAGCGCGGATGGCACAGCCGCGCGGATTCATGCCGCCGGCGTTCGTGATGATTTTCAGCCCCGGTTGGCGTTGAAGGAGCGGGATGAGTTGTTGCAAGACTTCGAGAAAATCACTGGCGTAGCCGGCCTCGGGATGACGCTGTTTTTGTAGCGCCAGAATCGACATGGTTAGCTCGGCGAGATACTCCAAGGTGAGATAATCGAGTCGGCCATGCTCGGCCAATTCGCGCGGCGCATCGAGATTATCGCCCCAGAAACCGCAACCGTTGCCAATGCGCACGCGCTTCATGCCGCCCCCGCTGATTAAAAAGAGCTAACCACAGAGTCACAGAGAACACAGAGAAAAACACAGAAAAGACAAGAATGACAAAAAAGGACAACAAAGGGACAGCAAAGAATTAAAAAATTACTTGCATTTTCATTCTTTCTTTTCTGTGTCTTCCTCGGTGTTCTCTGTGACTCTGTGGTTAGCTCATTTTATTCAACGCGCGGCGCTGAGCTGTGTCAACTCGCTGGCTCGCTTCGTCATCTCCGCTGTGACAGCCGGCGTTTCGTCATCGATGTCCGCGTCGCCGGGCTGGAAAGCGAAGAGGCGATCGCACGTCTGGGGCGGCAGCGGGCGATTGAACACGGGATTGCGGAACTCGATCTGCACCAACAATCGGTCGGGACCGTCGGCCGTGTTCGGACCCCACCACTCGATGCGCTGCGGCCAGGAAGTGCGGGCGTCGAGATAGAGATGGCACTGGCGCGGCAATGCGCTCGGCCACGGTTGGTCAGGTGGAACTTTTCTCTGTACCTCCTCTTTCGGCCAAACGCCTACCAATCGAATGCGTTCGCCGCCGGACGGACGAAGCAGCTCGCTTCGCGCCCAGATCAGGCGGCAGCGCAGATCACGCAAAAGAGGCAACATGCCCTGAAAATGGGGACGTTGCAGAAATTCCTCGCGGAGCCGCGGGCCGGCCGGGCCGTTCATGACCGCGAACACCTCGGACAGATCGATCCGGGTGACGTTCTCCCATGCTCCTTGACCGGCGCGTTCGGCCTGCCACAGCGCGCGGCCGTCGCTGACCGATAGCATTGTGCCTTCCCCTCCGTTCGGGTGGGTGTGCATCTCCAGGCGAAAACGCTGACCGGGCGCCAGGCGATAGGTGCCGTCTGCCTCGTAGACGCAGCCGGGCAACTGCGCCATTTGCCAGATGTCCATCTCCAGCCAGCTAACGCGGTCGGGCCTGAGCACGTCGAGCGCCTGGTCAAAACAGCGCTCGGCCGCGGAGTCCGCCTGCGGAGCGGGAGCGGGAGGGACGGCGGAAGGATTGGGAGCCGGCAGTGCAGCGGCAGAGGCCGGACCCACGGAGGCCGCCGTCCGTGTCAGTGCAGCGGACAGGATCACCAAGCAGCTGCCGCCGAGCAAAGCCAGGAGAGAGCGGTAAATCCACATGGGTAAAACCTTCCGAGTTTGACGAAAGATCCACGGTTCGGCGGGCCGACTTATAGCCACAGGTGCCGAATGACGAAAGACGAATCCGCGCTCCCCGTCCATTCGGGGTGCGCGCGTGTAGGCGTGGGAAAATCGGGTGATTAGGTAGTTAGGTGGTTGGGTGGTTAGGTGGTTAACAACCCAACCACCTAACCACCCAACCACCTAACCACCTCCGGAGCGAGGGAAAAGAAATGCAGCGAATCAGGGCGATCGTGGGGCTTGCGGCCCTGCTGGGGCTGGGAACGGCCACGGCACTGGGCGGCCCGTTCATGAGCCAATACTGGAGCAAGGGCACTCCCGACGGCGTACACTGGGGCCCCCAATACACGCCTCAAGTGCCAACCGTACAAGGAGCCTGGGGCGAACCCGTCGAGGTGGCGGCGCCGTACAACGTCAAGCCGCCCAATGGGGCCGATGCCGCACGCGCCATGCTAGCTCAGAGCATGCCATTGGAGCTGGTCCAGCAGAGCGGCTATTTCAAGGACAGCTCCTTCCCGATCATGCAAACCGGCGGACAGTGTCCCGGCGGTGTGTGCCCGCCTGGCGTCGCTCCGCCCGGCAATCTTATCTCGCCCCCGGGAGTCGCCGCGGTTCCGCCCGGCGCGCTGCCGCCTGGTCTGCGTCCGCCGGGAGCCGTCGCCGCTGTTGGCGCCCTAACGGGGCCTGTGGCCGCGCCGTTTCCCGTCCAGCGCACCGAAGTCCGCTTCGTCGGTCCTGCGGGCATGAAGATTTCTTGGTATGGGCCGAGCGCCGACGGCAGGGGCAGCTTCGGACCGCAGTATCTCCAGGCTCCGGCACGCTACAACTTCCTGCAAGCGTCCATCTACCGCCTCAAGCTCAGCGACATTCCGAATCGTCCAGGCGTCGAGTATTACCCGACACTCGAAGTGGTGCCGGCCAAGCAAAAGACGTGTACGTTCCTGGCGCACAGTGCCGTGCCGGTTGTTTTCACCGAGGAAGATTTCGAGCAAGTAGCGGCCGGTAACTTCGTGGTGAAGGTAATCTACCTGCCCGATCCGCAATTCCAGGATTTGGCGGCGACCGGACCGGATGAGGTGGTTTCGTCGCGTTTGGAGCCGGGCGTCGATCCGATCATCGAGGCCAAGCGGCGCGGCAGCATTTTGCTGGTGGTGCGGCTAGGCAACATCGATCTGGAAGCGCCGAACACGCCAGCCATGGACGCTCCCAATCCGTTCGCGCCGGTTCCTCCCGTCGCTCCTCCGGGAGCGGCGCCGAAGCTGCCCCTGCCGCCGGTCCCTGGCGTGCCAATGGCGGCGGGCCAACCGCCCATGCCGAACATGCCCAACCAGATGGCCCCGAACATGTCGCCGGCTCCGCCGATGGTTCCCTATGGAATGCTGAACGGACAGCAGCTTCCGCCCGGCGCGGTCCCGATGCAGCCAAACCCGGCGATGATGCCTCAGGCGGGCGCGATGCCGATGCAGCCAAACCCGGCGATGATGCCTCAGGGGCAGATGGTGCCGCAGATGCCGAACGTGCCCGGCTCCTACCCGGTGGGCACGCAGCTGCCCCCGGCTCCGGGCATGCCGACCAGCCAGGCCCCCACGCCCGGCAGCGTGCAAGGCGTGCAGTATCAAAGCCTGACGCAAACCACGTCGCGTTTGCCTACCGTGGCCGAATTGGCCGGACAGCCCAACAATGCCAAAACTTCCTTCGGCTCGAAGTAACGAGTCCTGCCGAACGGTTTTCGGTTTTCGGTTTTTAGTTTTCGGATTTCCGGCATCGTGGAATTCTGAAATCCGAAAACCGAAGACCGAAAACTGAAAACCGAGGATCGGTGCCTGCCTATGAAACTCCATCATCTTGGTCTGGCTTTCGTCTCGTTCACGCTGGCGGCTACGGCCGGGGCACAAATGGTTCCGCCGTTGCCGGTTCACGGTACTTCACCGCTCCTTTTTGTCCAGTTCATCGGCGGCCCGGGCCTGCGTGCCACTTTTTACCAGGGCCACGCGCGCGGCCGAGTCTTCGATGCGCCCGTCGCTGTGGGCATGCGGCCGGGCTATGTCTATCGTTTGCGGCTCGACAATATCCCCGGCCATCCGGGTGTCAGCATTTTTCCAACCGTGGAAGTGCGCGGCAGCCTGAAACTCTCGCCGAAGCTAAACGCGGCCAGCTATCCCGCTCCCGTGGTGTTGACCGAGGCGGACATCGAAAGCGTGCTGGCCGGCAACATGATTTGCAAGGTGATCTATCTCGAGAACCCCGACCGCGCCACGCCGGCCACAACGCCGCCGTCGCTGCCGATGGAATTGAACCTTCCGCCGGGCAGCGATCTGATGCTTGAGGCGTTTGACCGCGGCCGGCCCATGCTCATCGTCCGCATGGGCGGGCGCTTGCTCGTTTCCGACGACGAACTCAGTCAATCGACGGTGCCGGGCACGATTCTCTTTCCCGGCGAGAAAGTGTTGATGCACGCCGCGAAGCCGCCGTGCCTCTTGTGGGACAACCGGCCCTTTTACGATCCGCGGCTGGGACCGAAACCGCCCTCAGAGGAATGTCTGAACGACGGCGGCGACCATGGCAATCGAGCTGGATTCGATGCCAACGGCCGGCTTACCGGCGTCGAACCGGAGGACACCGTCGCCGAGTTTACCGATAGCCACGGCCGGCGGCACGTCACGCACTCCAACTGCGTCTGCCTGTGCGTGCCGCGTTTTGCCGTGTTGCGCTGCGAAACGCCGCTGAACCGCTACAACGGCGTGCTGGCCGTCACCGATACGCGCAAAGTGCAAAGCCAGAACCTCCTCGAAGAATTGACACCGCCTTTGCTGGCAAACAAATATGAACAATTGAAAGGAATGCGCGGCCGCGAGCGGGCGAGCATCAATCTGGGCTTCGCCGGAACCGTCGGCGTGACGCGCTTCGAAGTGCTGCAAGCCGTCGAGATGTCACTGGGACCGATCGCCCTTCTGGGAACGAAAGCAGCACAGACGCTCACGGAGATCGAACGTGTTCGCCTGGTTAAGCAATTGGAGTTTGCGCGGGAGCTCAGCGTCCGGGAAAGCGTGCAAGGGGCCGCGACTGTCATCGGTACGAGCGTGGTGGGGCGCATTGAGGCGGGACCGCAAATCGTGCAGGCCGAGGCGGAGACGCGCGATTTAACCGTGTGCTGCAACGAAGTGCCCTGCCCGCCCGACAAGCCGCTGGTGTTGATCAAGTGCGCAGATCGCCAGTCGGCGCAAATCGGCGATGTGGTGACGTTCACTCTGAAATACAGCAATCACGGCGGCCGGCCTATCACCGACGTGGCCGTCACCGACAGCCTGACGACGCGACTGGAGTACGTCCCCGGCAGCGCCCAATCGGATCGGCCCGCCGCGTTCACGACGCAGGCGAATGAGGCCGGCTCGACGATTCTACGATGGGAGATCACCGGACGACTGATGCCCGGCACCAGCGGCGTCGTCCGCTTTCAGGCGCGCGTGCGCTAGGGAGCAGATAGCAGCTACGGAAAAAAGGACGAAAAAGACAAAAAGGACAAAAAGGACAAAAAAAAGAGAGTGCGAAGAAATGACACACGCTCAGACGGCGGCTTTTGTCGCTTTTTTGTCCTTTTTTGTCTTTTTTGTGTTCGGGTGAGTTTGTTCGATATCACTTCTTGGTAATCTGAGGTATCGTTTTAAGGATCTCGGCGATACGTTCGTCGTTCAGTTCGCCGGTGCGGAAGGCGAAATTGCGGACGACTTTTTGTTTGACCGAGAGCAGCACCGTCACATCGGCATCGCGGCTGAGTCGGTATGTTGGCGGCCCGACCACATCCTCAAAGACCGACAGCGGCACGCTTCGCAGCGCATGTTTCTTGCTCCACTCCACCACCTTCGGATCGAGCGCGGTTTGATCCTCGCTGAGGAACGTCACCCACGCCCGTAGCTCGGCGTCCCTGTGATCGGCCAGCGCCTTGTCAATTCCGCGCGCCAGCTTGCCGAGCGGATCGCTGAGGGTGCGCGCGAAGACGATAACGGCCGGCCGATCGGCCGTGGCGCAGATGAAGCAGTGAGATTGGCCGCGTTCAGTTCCCACGGAGACGAGCGAGGAATACGGTCCCGGCCGCTGGCCAGTCTTCAATCCCGACATGACTGGCTCCGCGGCCAAACCGGCTATGCCAGTCATAGCCATCATCGCAACAACACACGCGGTGCGTACCATAATTGCATCTCCACGGACCAGGCAAATCGGGCAATCATGATCTTCTTATTTAACCACGAAACACACGAATAACACGAAAAAAAGAAAAAATACAAGAAAACAATTAACACTTCTTGCGAATACTGCGTTTATCCTGTTGTTTTTATTTCCTTTTTTGTCTTTTTTTCGTGTTATTCGTGTGATTCGTGGCGATTCTCTTTTCTCTGCGGACGTTTCCATCGTTTGTTGCCGAGGGAGGGCGGTTATGATGTTGTAGAGATCAGCACGAGGTCTGCGGAGATGAAGCGCATGAAGGGGATCACGAGGACGGTGTTGCTTACGAGCGTTGGCATGGCGATGGTGTTGGCCTGGCCTCTCCGCGCAGGTTCCCCTGGGGAGCTGGTGGAAGAAAGTTGGGAGATTGCCCAGATCGAAGGAGCGAAAGTCGGCTGCCTGCACACGACGGTTCGCCGCATCGAGTCTAACGGCGGCAAAACGCTCCGCGCCACCGCCGAGTTGGACCTTACGTTCAAGCGCCACAACGCTCTGCTGCGTGTACGGCGTGAGCACGGCACCGAGGAGACGAGCGAGGGAAAAGTCGTCGGCGTCTTCATGCGACAGGGACAAGAAGGGGGGCGGCAGTTGGTGCTGGCCGGGACCCTCGAAGATGGCCGAATGCACGTCCGCATCGACAATGGACGAATCGATCGCCGTCTTCCCTGGAGTGATGATGTGGTCGGTTTGTATCGTCTGGAGCACCTGTTCCTACAACGTAAGCCAAAGCCGGGTGATCGGTGGACGGTGAAGCGCTACGATCCGACGTACAACAGCATTGTCACCCTGCGCGTGACCGTCAAGGAGCGCGAGGAGATGTCACGTTCCGCGCGAAACGATGAATCAAAATTGCTGCGCGTTGAGTTGACGCCGGAGCCGCTCGAAGCGCCGGGGATCAAGGTGCAGCCGCCGACGGAAGTGTGGTGGTTGGATGAGTCCTTCGTGCCGGTTCGCCGGCAATTCGAACTGGAGGGGCTGGGTTCGGTCATCTTGACGCGGACAACCCGCGAAGCGGCGACGGCCCCCGCGGCTCCGCGACAGTTGGCCGATATCGGTTTGAAGACGCTGATACCCCTCAACCGCGCACTTGTGCATCCCTATTCAACTCGATCGGCCGTTTACCGTATCACCCTGCGTGGCGATCCCGATTCCGGCTCAGCCCTGGCGCGCGACGACCATCAAGACATCCGCGATCTCCACGGCGACACGTTTGAACTGCACGTTCATCCGGTGCAAAAGCAGCCGCGACGCCTGGGGGACGAAACCGCGCCGGCGGAGTGCTTGAAACCCTGCTACTTCATCGATTGTGGGGATGCACGCGTGAAGGAGCTGGCGCGGCGAGCGGCCGGCGAGGAGCGCGAACCGTGGGCGAAGGCGCGACGGATCGAGCGATGGGTCAAGCAAAACATGCGGGTGGACAATGCGGCGCCTTTGGGACCGGCGAGCGAAGCGGCTCGTCAGTTACGCGGCGATTGCCGGCATTATTCTCTGTTGACAGCCGCTCTTTGCCGCGCCGAGGGGATTCCCGCTCGCACCGCTGTGGGACTGCTCTATGTCGAAAAGGGACGGCGGCCAATGATGGGGTTCCACATGTGGACCGAAGTGTGGATCGGCGGCCAATGGCTGGGATTGGATGCGACCCTCGGTCAAGGAGGCATCAGTGCCGGGCATCTCAAGATCAGCGATCACTCCTGGCACAATACCGCCTCGCTGACTCCGCTGCTGCCCGCCAGCCGTATCCTGGGGAAGATCGCGATCACGGTTCTCAGCAGCGATTAATAACCAAGACGAGCGGGGTCGCGTTAGCGCCCCGAGGAAATTCCTCGGGGCGCTAACGCGACCCCGCTCGCCGTTGCTAGCCCTGCGGGCAGGTAGCATATTTACTTGTGCGATGCCTGCTGAATGCCGGTATCGCCGAGCGTATTGAGCGCCTCCTCCGCTTCCTGACGGACGCGGGGATCGCGATCCGCTTTGAGACTTCGCACGAGCGTCATCGCTTCGGGCGAATCGACTTTCATCGTCACCAGGGCGTGGACGCTGGCGGCTCGCACGGTCGCGGCCGGATCTTCGCGGGCCGACTTCATCAGGCTTTCCACCACCAGAGGCTGAACGCGCCAATTCAGCTCGCTCAGTTTCTCGATCGCTGCTTCGCGCTCGGACGGATATAGCGAATTCTTCAGGGTGGCCAATAGCTGCGGCACACCGGTCTGTGGAGCGGAGGCCGTCATGGGAGCAGCCATCCGAGGATCGTGATACGTGGGCGGCACGCTCATCAGGGGATTGACTGCCATCGGTCCTTGCGGTCCCATCGCCACCATCATGTTCGGCATTGGCGGGCGAGCCATTCCGGGCATGCTCATGCCGTACGCCTGGGGCGGTGTGCCTTGCCCGCCGCGCACCAGGGGATCGAAGCCGTTGGGTTCCTGGGGCGTGCCGCCGAAGTCGGCCGGGATCGGCCGGCGCGTGCCCGGCAGCGTAAAGGCGTTGCCCAACGCGTCCGGCACGCCCATGTCGGGCATCGACGGCGGCATGGGCGGGCGCGGCGGCATCATCGGCATGGGAGCGCTCGGCGGCACCGGCAATCGCGCGACCTGGCCCATACCCGGCGGCAATCCTTGGGGCAATCCTTGCGGCGGGGCGTTCGGGTCGCGGTCGAAGGCGTTGACCTTTGCCACTGGTGGTTGTCCCGCTTCGGGCTTGGGCGGCTGGGCCGGCGACCAGAAGGCATTCGGCTCGTCCGCGGCCAACTGAATCACTCGGCCAGGAGGCTGCGTGTTCGGCTGCATCTGGGACGGCGGCGTGTGCATAATCACCGTCTCCTGCACTACGGTATCCGGGATGGGGTGATCCAGAAGTTCCGGCTGCGGCGGCTGCGCCGGCTGTACTGCCGGTCGTTTCGCGTTGAAGATGCGGGCCATTGGCCGGGACGTGGCAGCCGGTTGGCCTTCGACTGGGATCTTGCTGTTGGACGGTCGCGCCTGCATTGCCAGGTTGCGGTACTGATCCGGGGCCTTGAGCGGATCGGGTTGCTTGGGCGGGTCGATCCGCACCGGCACCGGGTCCGCGCGCTTCGTCAGCACGGCGGCGGGTTTGCTCGTGGTCGCAGGCGGCGTCGTTTTCCAGGCTTCAACCTTGCCCCACGATTCGCGCCAGTCGCCGGGCTTGGCCGGCTCGGTCGTTGCCTTGACGACCGTGGGCAGCGTCGTCGGCTTGGCCGGCGCCGGACTCGGTGCCGGCTTGCTGACAACGTCGGTGCAAGTGCAGTTGCAAGTGCAGGGTGGATTCGGTTTGAACAGCCGGCTCATGAACGTCTGCCGCAGAGGCGAGGGAGTGCAGCTCACGCAGGAGGATTGGCTGCATGGTGCACACGGTTGGCAGCAGGTGTTGCAGGAAGACGAGCAATTGCAGCTCGATTTCTGGGAAACGGTCGTTCCACCGACCATCGGCACCAACCGCGGCTGCGGAGCGGCGCTGGGCGTGCTAACGCGGCCGTCGGGTGTCGGAGCGGGTGGGTATTGGACCACCTGCGTGCTCATCGGCGTAAGGGATGATGGTTTGCTCGGAACAACGGGCTTCGGTTGGCTGACGACCGTAGCCGGCGTCATGGACAATGGTTTGCTCGGAACGACGGGCTTCGGCTGGCTTACGACCGCGGCGGGCGTCGGGTTGCTGCTCTTGATATCGGGCAACGTGGTGGGCGACTGAGTCAGGGTGTAGCCGGGGGTGAAATCGGGCTTTCGCACCGTCTGGGGAACGGGGGCCGGTTTGGGTGTCGCGGCGAGTTGCGGCGGCGCGCTCAGCTGCGGGGCCGTCCGGATGGGTTCCACGCGCGTCGGGGTCGGTTGAGCCGGCGGCGCGGTCATGGTTGTGGCAGTGGGCGGGGGCATCGGGACGCCGGCCGGCGGTTTGTTTTCGGGGCCCCAATGGAAAATGCGCGTGGACATTGCTTTCGGATCGCCAGGCACTCGCGGCGGACCCGAGCCGACGATGGTCATTATCTCGCCGGTATTGACCGCCTGCACTTGGAAGGCAGCGACGCCGTTGGCTTCCTTCCAGGTTCTGATCACCTTACAGCGCTGCGGCTGCTGGCCTTCCTCGTTGACGATGATGTAACGTGGCTTTGGGGCTGCCGTCCCCGGCGGCGAGGACGTTTGCGCCCCAGCCAGGCCAGTCCAGGCCAAACCCACGACCACGGCCGTTATCCCGACTGACCGGACCATCGCGACGCTCCTTTCCGCGCATGCCTCCTGAGCCGATCTGCTTGTGCCGGCTCTCTTTTCCTTTGTTATCGGCCATGCGGAAAGAAGCGATTAGTTTGAATTGAGAGAACGAACCAGATAAGCACTAAAAGCGAGCTTGTCCGTGCCGCGCAAGGAGCGCAGAGAGAGTAGAGCCGCGACCCTAAGGGAGCGGGAAGCAACACCGCTCTCTTACGGTCGCGGCTCTTCGCGCCGTTTCCTGTGCTTACTCGTTGTCTTCGTGGATCATCGGTTCAAGCGCCTTGGTGTTGCGCTCGACTGCAAGAACGATGGTGCGTTCCTCGATGCCGTCGGGTGAGACGGCGACGGCGGGGATGATCTGCCGGTTATCGGGCAGGCTAAACCGCATGGTGAACGTGCCGTCCGGACGCAACTTGACCGGCTGGCCTTGCAGTGTCACCCGCGAGTTCGGCTCGGTGGCGCCGTAGACAATCAACTCGGCGTCGAGGTGGAACCAGAACTTGCGCGGCTTGCCGCCGAGCGTCAGTCCGCCGGAGCCGAAACTGGTGACGGCCGGCGAACCAAGCGGGCGGCGCAGGTGTTCTTCAAAAAGCTGTTTCAGCTCAAGGCTGCTGGCAGACGGATCAAAGCCGCTGGACATGGCGTAGATACGGTCGGCCTTCTTGGCGTCAATGTCGGCCCAATTTTCATCGATGACATCGCTGATGCCGGCTCGCGGCGTAGTGACGACGTTGGAGCGGGCCAGCGCGTAGAACTTGCCGCTCCGCGCAAGATAGCCGATGTCCACGCGGTAGGAGCGCGGCGGATTGGCCACGTCGATGTACCAGTTGTTGCAGCCGCCGTGGATCTCGATGTCGCGGATGATGGTTTCGCTCGTGCTGGTAATATCGCGGCTACTGACATCGAGCAATCGCAGGATCGGCTTGGCCGAGTGCCATTCTTGATCGAGGGCGGCCTCGGCGCGCTGGATGGCCTGATGCGTCAATTCCCAGTAGCAGTGCAGCCAGTAAGGATCGCGGACCATGAGGGCGATGCGGTCCTTGCCGTAGCCGGCCGGCAGATCTTTGGGCACCTTGGCCGAGAGATCGCGGGTGGGAATGCCCATGTGGTACTTGCTGCTCTCGACCTGCTCCTCGCCGGAGGAAGCATTGGAGGTATCGCGGGCGGCGGCGGCCTGCGGCGGGGCGGCGTTTCGGCCGCGGCTCGCGGTCGGACGAGCAAGGCGAGGGCTGCCATTGGCTTTGTGGTTCGAGGAGATGGAGGAGCGGGAGGGTTTCGCCAGCGCTGCGACCAGTTCTTCTTTGCTCATCGCGTGCCAGCCGGGAATGCCCCGATCGCGGGCCAACTCACGCAACGTCTTCTTGGTGCAGGCTTGCAATTGATCGCGAGTCATGCGCTGCCACTCCCGCGCCTCTCCACTGGGGCGCCGTGAGGATGCCGGGGGAATCTTCCTTGATAAGAACCATCCCGGAGATCCTTTCCTGGGAGCGTTCCCGCATTGACCCTCGCGCTTGGTCCTCTTAGTCGCCGGAGGAGGAAGGCGAAAGCACGGACGAGGCACGAAAAAAAAGCAAATCTTCCACGAGGAGGGAGGATTGCCTTACCGAAACCGCAAACAGGTTAGTGGAGGCACAAATCGCGCTAAAATAGGACGAGTTCGGGCGCAAACTCTTACCGTGAGGTTTGGCCGTAAGGCATCTTACCCTTTGGATGGATTGATCTTAAATCCGGCCGCAACGATTGTCAATAAGAAAATCCACTAATTTTCGCATAAAACGCAGCAAATTTACTTGCCCAGAGCGCCGGCGACGGGTTATTCTTCCCCTTTCGCTGGTGCTCTGGGCAAGTTGGGTGATCGCTTCCTGCCCGACTTTGTGAAAAATTACACGAATGACAGGTTGACTTTCCGTTCTAGGGTCTGAAAATACCCCCGCACGACGAAAATGCAGTGCGAAGGTAGAAGGTTTTCGGGTCCATCCCCGGCGTCCTAGAGGGTGCGTCATGCTCCCGGAACTGCCGGATCGCAAGGAAATGGGGCGCTACCTCGCCCTCGGCCAGATCGGCATGGAAATGGTCGCGCCGATCGTCGCCGGACTGCTGATCGATTCCTACCTGGGCAGCAAGCCGTGGGGAGTGATCGTCGGCGCGGTTCTGGGGCTAATCGGCGGATTCGTGCATTTGGTGCAGTTGTTGAACAAAATGGACTCGAAGGATTCCTCCCGGTCCGATCAGGAGTCCCGGTGATTCGGCGTTTGCTGTTTCTTGTCGGCGGTTCGGCCGCTTTTTGGCTGCTTGTCGGCCTGCCCGCCCGCCATCTGGGCGGCGGCGATGCGGCCCTCGTTTTCCTCGGCACCGGCCTACTATTGTGCCTGGTGCCGGGTATCGTCACGCTCGTCTGGGGCGAGCGGGCGTTCCGGCAATCGGCAGACAAACAGCTGATCCTGGTCCTGGGCGGCACCGGCGTGCGCATGGCCTTCGTCCTTCTGGCCGGCTCGATGCTGTACTTGTGGGCGCCGTATTATCAGCGGCAAAATAGTTTCCTCATCTGGCTGGTCGTCGGATACCTGTTTACCTTGGCCCTGGATGTGACCCTGCTGCTGGCCGGCCGCGGAGAAGTTCCGAGTTCTGAGTTCCAAGTTCTGAGCAAGAGCACTCAGAACTCAGAACTCAGAACTCAGAACTGAGGATAAGCAAATGGCGGAACACAAACACAACCCATTTGAACATGTGCAGGACACCGATATATGGGAGTTCTTCACCGCCCTGTTCGGCGATAAACAGGAGATACGTCTGCCCGCTTTCGACATTCCGGTCCTCGGCTACCGCTTCCAGATCACCAAGTTCATGATTCTGGAACTGATTGCCGCTGCCCTTATCCTCCTCATCTACATTCCGCTGGCCCGCCGGTCGAGCACCGGTGATCTGCCCAAGGGACGCTGGTGGAATGCCTTCGAGTCGCTGTTGACCTTCGTTCGCAATGAGATTGCCAAGCCCAACCTCGGCGAGAAAGACGCCGATAAGTACGTTCCTTACCTGTGGACGCTGTTTTTGTTCCTTCTCTTCTGCAACCTGCTGGGCATGATTCCGTTCATGGGATCGCCGACGGCGAGCATCTGGGCGACGGGAGGGTTGGCGGTGATTAGCTTCGTGATGCTGCATGGGGCGGCCATCGTGAAGCTGGGCTATGAACCTCCCGGCGCTCATGGCCACGGCCACGACCATCACGAAGGCCCCGGCCATCATGTGGAATCGGGGCATCACGAACATGCTGTGCATACGGACCCTTATGCCGGCTTGCGGCAACTCCCGATCCTCGGCCCCCTGATGATCGGCACGGTTCGTTATTTCGCGGCGCTGTGGCCGCATATTGAAGTGCCTTACGTTGGCTGGCTGTTCAGCGGGGTTATCTTCGTCATCGAGCTACTCGGCACGGTCATTAAGAGCGGTGTGTTGGCCGTGCGTTTGTTCGCCAACATGTTCGCCGGCCACATGGTCCTGGCGGTTATCTTGTTGTTCATCGTCGTCGCCGCCGAATCGAGAAATATCTTTATGCTCGTCGGCGTCTCCTTTGCCAGCGTTCTGGGCGTGGTGGCCCTGAGCTTGTTGGAACTGTTCGTCGCCTTCTTGCAGGCGTACATTTTCGTGTTCTTGACCGCTCTGTTCATGGGCATGTCGTTGCATCCGGAACATTGAGCGTGGATTCTCGCGGTGTTTAACCTGGAATGTGTGTTACTAAAAACGGAGTGAAATCTTCCATGAAAGTCCTGAACTTGTTTTGTCTGGTGATGGTGGTCCTGTTGCTGGCAGCGGTGCCGGCATTCGCACAGGCGCCGACCTCCGCAAGCTACGCATTTTCCGGCGCTGGTGTCGGCGCGGGTCTGGGTGCCGCAGTCACGATCATCGGCGCCGGTTGGGGCTTTGGCCGCATTGGTGCCGCCGCCCTGGAGAGCATGGCACGGCAGCCGGAAATCGCCGGCCGCATTCAAACGGCCATGATCGTCATCGCCGCCCTTCTCGAAGGCGCGACCTTCTTCGCTCTGATCGTGTGCATCACCATGGCGGGCAAAGCTACCTTCTGAGGATTGATTCCCTATCAGTCCGAAGCATAAGCGAGGACCGTCCTCGCTTACGCTTCGGGCTGGTAGGGAGGTATGGGTGAGGTTGTCATGCAGCGTGGTTTGCAGATATTGGGGATCGGCCTGCTTGCACTCCTTCTGGTTGCGCCTGCTTCGATTCGCGCGGCAGCTCCGCAGGGTGAAGAGGGGTTTAAGGCGGATCAAAAGCACGCGGATGGAGGCCACAAGCAGAACGATGAGGTCGAGCAGGATCTCTTCGGTAAGGCGGTCGATCTGGGCATCTGGACAGTGCTCGTCTTTGTGATTTTGCTCTTCGTCCTGAGCAAATACGCCTGGAAGCCGATGATGCAGGGGTTGGAGCATCGAGAGCGCGCCATCCATGCGGCCCTGCTCGAAGCGCAACAGGCCCGCGAGGAAGCGTCGCGCCTGCGCGGCCAACTGGAAGAACAGATGCGCAAGGCCAACGATCAGGCGCGCCAGATTCTCGACGAGGCCCGGCGCGCCGCCGAACGAACCACGGCGGAGATGACGGCCGAGGCGCACAAGAAGATCCAGGGCGAGCACGAGCGTCTTCAGCGCGAGATGAACCTGGCCTACGAGCAGGCACGGCGCGACCTGCAATCGCAGGCGGCACAGCTGGCGACGCTGGTGGCCGGCAAGGTCATTCGCCGGCAGATGAATCACGATGATCATCGCCAGTTGGTCGAGGAGGCGCTGGCGGAACTGCGCCAGATAGGCAATGGCCGTCCGGAAACTGCACGGGTGTGAACAATGTATTCCAGACAGGCGAGCGGGGTCGCGTAAGTGCCCCGAGTGCGACCAAACTCGGGGCACTTACGCGACCCCGCTCGCCGGATTGAACCAACATGACTGACAGCGAGCAAGTCCATCACGCCACCGTTTTCGACGACGCCACCCGGCACGTGGCCCGCATCTATGCCGAGGCGCTCCTGGCCGCCGCCGACAAACGGCAACAAACGCAGGAAGTGCTGGAGCAATTGGAGGAGCTGGTTCGCGATGTCCTTTCCCGCGATTCGGCTTTCGCCGTCTTCCTCGCCAGCGCCGTCGTCAGCGGCGAGCAAAAACGAGATGCGCTGCGCCGCGCCTTCGAGGGCAAGGTCAACGAGGTTCTCTATCACTTTCTGCTCGTCCTTAACGACCATGATCGTCTCGGCATTCTCCGCGAGACGGCCGTGCTGATGCGCGACATTTACGAGCGCCGAGCCGGACGCATACACGTGGAGGCCACGTCCGCCGTTGCCCTGGACGATGAACAACGTGAACGCTTGCGCCGCGAGCTGCGCGAGAAGTTCAATCGCGAGCCGGTCCTGACTGTCCGCGTCGATCCGGATCTGCTGGGTGGTTTGGTGGTCAAAGTGGACGATTGGGTGTACGACGGCAGCGTGCGGGCGCGTCTGGAACGAATCCGCAATCAACTCATCGAGAAAGGCAGCTACGTCCATGCGCATTAACGCCAACGAAATCGTCTCGGTTCTCACCGAGGAAATTAATCGATACCGCGATAAAATCGAGCCGAAGGAAGTCGGCGAAGTGTTGGAGGTCGGCGACGGCATCGCGCGCGTCTATGGCCTATCGAATGTGATGGCCGGCGAGATGCTCGAATTTCCGCGCACCAACGTGCGCGGCCTGGCTTTCAACCTCGAACAAAACTCGGTCGGCGTCATCATTCTCGGCGAGTACCGCGAAATTACCGAGGGCGACGAGGTTCGCTCCACGGGAGCCTTGTTGCAAGTGCCGGTCGGCGAGGCCATGATCGGCCGGGTCGTCGATCCCCTGGGCAACGCGCGCGACGGCAAGGGGCCGATTCCTCGCGATCTTGTGCGTTTCGTCGAATCGACGGCGCCGGGGGTTGCCGGCCGGCAGCCGGTGGATGTGCCGCTGCAAACCGGCATCAAAGCCATCGACGCCATGACGCCGATCGGCCGCGGCCAGCGCGAGCTAATCATCGGCGACCGCAAGACCGGCAAAACCGTGATTGCGCTCGACACCATCATCAATCAGCGCGACAGCGGCGTCATCTGCGTTTATGTTGCCGTCGGTCAAAAGGAATCGAGCGTCGCCAAGAACGTCGAGATCCTCCGCGAGCACGGCGCGCTCGATTACACAATCGTCGTCACCGCTTCTTCTGCCGACCCGGCGCCCTTGCAATACATCGCGCCCTACGCCGGCTGCGCCATGGCCGAGTTTTTCATGTACGAGCAGGGCCGCGATACGCTGTGCGTGTACGACGATCTATCCAAGCAAGCCGCGGCCTATCGCCAGCTGTCGCTGCTCATGCGCCGGCCACCCGGACGCGAGGCGTATCCCGGCGATATTTTCTACGCGCACTCGCGCTTGCTCGAACGTTCCGCCAAGCTGGCCGAACGCTGGGTCATCGTGCCCAATGATGCAGACGATAAAAAAGTCGCCGACGATTGGGGCGTCAATAACGAGAAGGGCGAGCGCCGCCAGCCCGGCGAGAAGGGCAAGGTGTATGTAGGACCGCTCGAAAAAGAGCATGGCCACAAGCACGACTTGCCCAAGTTCCCCGGCCACAAGCTCGCCAAGGTGGCGAATTCCGGCGGCTCGCTGACCGCTCTGCCCATCATCGAAACGCTCGAAGGCGAAGTGTCGGCGTACATTCCGACCAACGTGATCTCCATCACCGACGGCCAGATTTATTTGCAGCCGGACCTGTTCAACGCCGGCGTCCGCCCCGCCATCGATGTTGGCATCAGTGTCTCGCGCGTCGGCGGCAAGGCACAAATTCCCGCCATGAAGTCAGTGGCCGGCGGTCTGCGGCTGGACCTGGCCGCTTTCCGTGAATTGGAGGCGTTCGCACAGCTCGGCACGGAATTGGACAAAGCCACGCAATCGCAGCTCGACCGCGGCTATCGCATGGTCGAGATCCTCAAACAGCCGCAATTCAAGCCCATGAACGTGGTCGATCAGGTGATGATTATCTACGCCGGCACCAAGGGGTTCCTCGATAAAGTGCCCATCAAGGATGTCCGCGCCTGGGAGGAGCAGTTCCTGCGTTACATGCACGAACGACAGCCGGAGGTCGGCAACACGATCCGCAAGGAGCGCAAGCTGTCCAAGGAGATCGAGCAACAGTTGGCAGCGGCGATCACGAATTTCCAGGCGCAGTTCAAACCGTCCGGTGGACCGCGCAGCGATGCCATCAAGGCGGCGCAGGATCAGATAAAGCGATAAACACTCGGCGAACGGCCGGCGTCAGCCGGCTGGTAGTGACTTCAACCAGCCGGCTGACGCCGGTCGTTCGCCTAACTCGTGAGCAAACATGGCCAACACTCGTGCGCTCGTCAAACGCCGTAGGGCGGTTCGCAATATCAAAAAGATCACGCGCACCATGGAGCTGATCGCCACGGCACGGTTCAAGAAAGCCCTCGATCGCGCCACCGAGGCGGAAGCGTACACGCGCAAGATCACCGAGATGGCCGCTGACCTCAGCGCCTCGGCGACCAACGTAACGCATCCGCTGCTGCAAAAACGCGACGAGGTGCGTAATACGCTGTTCCTGGTGATCGGTTCGAATCGCGGCTTGTGCGGCGGTTACAACGCCGGCATTCTCCGTGAGGCCAATCAACACATTCGGCAAATCAACTCCGAAGGCACCACGCTGCATCTGGAGCTGTCCGGCAAACGGCCCATCAATTTCTTCCGCTACCAGGGCATCAAGCCCGAGCGCACCTACACGCAATTCGAGGAGAAACCGCGCTTCGACGAAGTCGAGGAGATCGCCAATCGCTACATCGAGGGTTTCATCAGCGGCCAGTTCGACCGCGTCGAAGTCTGTTACATGAAATTCCTCAACGCCGCCCGGCAGACTCCAGTCGTCGAAACGCTGCTGCCATTGTCGCAATCCGGTGGGACCGGCGTCTCGCCGGTCGCAGAACATTCCGAAACCAAACGCCCTGTCGAGTACGAGTTCCTACCCAGCGCCGTGGACATTTTGCAGGAGCTGCTGCCGGTGTCGTTCAAAGTGCGGCTGTTCAAGTGCTTCCTCGATGCCGCCGTCAGCGAGCAGATCGCGCGGCGCGTAACCATGAAACAAGCCACGGAGAACGCCGACGAGATGATCAAAATGCTGACGCGCCAGTACAACCGCGCTCGGCAGGCGCAGATTACCAAGGAAATCGCCGAGGTCATCGGCGGCGCCGCGGCGCTTGAGTAAATAACCCATCGAAATTCAATCGGAGTCTATCCCATGATTACCGCTACCGACCAACTTCGCAACGGCCAGCACACCGGCCGAATCGTGCAAATCATCGGCTCGACCTTCGACGCCGAGTTTGAAGAGGGCCATCTGCCGGAGATCTACAACGCCATCCGCATCGACACCGAGTACAAGGGCCTGCCCATCCACCTGACGGGCGAGGTGCAGCAACAGCTCGGCGGCAACCGGGTTCGCTGCGTCGCGCTGGGCACCACGGACGGACTGGTTCGCGGCATGAGCGTTGTCGATACCGGTAAACCCGTTTCCGTGCCGGTGGGCAAAGAGACCCTGGGCCGCGTCTTCAACCTGCTTGGCGAGCCGATCGACGGCCGCGGTCCGGTCACGGCCCAGGAATTTCGCCCCATCCACCGCGATCCGCCGGATTTCTCTGAGTTGTCGCCGAAGACCGAGCTGTTCGAGACCGGCATCAAGGTCATCGATCTGCTGACGCCGCTGGTGCGCGGCGGCAAAGCCGGGCTGTTCGGCGGCGCGGGACTGGGCAAGACGGTCATTCTCACCGAGCTGATCGCCCGCATCGCCAGCCAGCACGGCGGCTACTCGGTGTTCGCGGGTGTCGGCGAGCGGACGCGCGAGGGCAATGATCTGTGGCTGGAAATGCAGGAAATGATGATCGGTAACACTGGCCGATCGGTCATCACGCAGACGGCGATGGTGTTCGGCCAGATGAATGAGCCCCCGGGTGCGCGGCTGCGCGTGGCTCTGTCCGCCTTGACCATGTGCGAATGGTTCCGCGATGCCACTGGGGCCGACACGCTCTTGTTCGTCGATAATATTTTCCGTTTCTCGCAGGCCGGCTCGGAAGTGTCGGCGCTTCTGGGCCGCATGCCCAGCGCCGTCGGCTATCAGCCGACCTTGGCCACAGAAATGGGCGAATTGCAAGAACGCATCACCAGCACGAACAAGGGGGCCATCACCAGCGTGCAGGCCGTGTACGTGCCCGCCGACGATCCGACCGATCCCGCGCCGGCCAACGCTTTCCAGCACCTGGATGCCTTTATCTATCTCGAAAGGCGTATTTCCGAAAAGGGCATCTACCCCGCCGTCGATCCGTTGGCGTCGTACAGCAACATTTTGCAAGCACAATACGTCGGCGAGGAGCATTACGCTGTCGCTAACCGCGTGCGGCAAATTTTGCAGCGCTACCGCGAATTGCAGGACATCATCGCCATTCTCGGCATCGAGGAGTTGAGCGAGGAAGATAAGCAGGTCGTCAATCGGGCGCGGCGCATCGAAAAGTTCCTGTCGCAGCCGTTCCTCGTCGCCGAGGCGTTCACCGGCAAACAGGGCAAGGTAACGCCGATCGCCGACACCATCCGCAGCTTCAAGGAGTTGTGCGAGGGCAAATGGGACCATCTTCCGGAATCGGCGTTCATGTACGTCGGCGGCATCGAGGAAGCCGAGGCACAGGCCAAGCGCATGGCGGAAGGAAAGTAAATAGCACCAGCAATAGGAAGTGCAAAGGATACAAAGGATATAAAGGACATAAAGACAAGCAAGAGGGAGAAATAAGAAGAAGCTAAATAACTTTTTGGTTGGCTTTTCCCTCTCTCTTTTTGCCGTCCTTGGTGTCCTTTGCGTCCTTTGCGGTTCATCAATGATGAGGTTCCAACGATCATGCCGGAACGCGAGTTACAATGCGTGGTTGTCACGCCGGAGAAGGCGATGCTCGATGAGCCGGCCGATTTCGTGGCCGTGCCCATGTTCGATGGCGAGCTGGGTGTATTGCCGGGCCGAGCGCCCTTGATCGGCCGGCTGGGATGCGGCGAGCTGCGCCTGCGGCGCGGCCTGGACGTGCGGCGTTTCTACGTCGATGGCGGCTTCGTGCAGGTGCGGGCCAACACGGTGACGGTGCTGACTTCGCGCGCCCAGCGCGCGGAGGACATCGATACGACTGCCGTATCGCAGGCCTTGCATGCAGCGCTCGCCCCGGCTCCGACACCGCAAGCGCAGGAGGAGCAGCTCAAGGCTCAGCAACGCGCCCGCGCCCAACTGCGCGTGGCGCACCACCGCGAGGAGCACGCGGCACGCTGACGCAGTCGGAGCGGATGCTGTTCTCGTGTATGGTTCGCGACGCTTCTGCGAAGTATCGTGAACCGCTCCAGCGTCGTCAGGCGGCACATTTTTCTAATTGTTTTGTTACAGGGGATTGCGAACGCGTACGAAGGGGTGTACTCTTACCGACGCTGCGCGCTGGCGTCGAGTTGCCGCGCGTCGTACATACTCGCGGAGATCGTTGCACCCATGCAAGACGATTTGACCGCTGCGATTGAGATGCACCAGAGCGGGCAGTTGACCTCGGCCGATCGGCTCTATCGGCAAGTGTTGGCACACGAGGAAGACAATGCCGATGCCTTGCATCTGCTCGGCGTGCTGCGTCATCAACAAGGCGACCACGACAAAGCCGTCGAGCTGATCCGCCGGGCGATCGCTCTGCGGCCGAACATCCCTGCTTTCCACGCAAATCTCGCTGAGGCCTATCGTGCCCTGGGCCAATTCGATCGCGCCGCCGGCAGCTGCCGCATGGCCCTGCGGCTGTGGCCGGATTACCCCGAAGCGCTGGGCAATCTCGGCTTGGCCCTGCAAGGACTGGGGCGCCCCGAAGAAGCGGCTGAGCACTTTCGTCAGGCTCTGCGGCTCCAGCCGAAATCCGCGACGTTGCACAACGGCTTGGGCACGGTGCTGCGTGAGTTGGGGCGTTTCGACGAGGCACTGGATCACTTCCGCCAGGCCGTGGAGCTTGATCCAAAGTTGGCGTTGGCCCAGAGCAATCTAGGTCAACTCTTGCTCGATCGTGGCCGGGCGGAGGAAGCTCTGCCGCACGCTCAAGAAGCCGTCAATCTCCAGCCGGATCTGGCGGCTTTGCACAACAATCTCGGCAATGTCCTGCGGACATTGGATCGTCTCGTTGAGGCGCGCGACGCGTATACCGAGGCGCTGCGGCTGGATCCTAATTTGGCCAAGGCCTACGCCCATCTCGGCCTGACCTTGCAACGAGAAGGTCAATTTGGCGATGCCCTCCCGTGGATGCAGCAAGCCGTCGAGCTGGAACCGGACAACGCCGGCTGGTGGGAAAACCTGGGCGACCTGCGCATGGATCGTGAAGAACCTTCCGAGGCCCTCACCTGCTATGAGCGCGTCTTGGCTCTCAAGCCGGATCGAGCGGCCACACACAATTCCCTGGGCTGGGCGCTGCAAGACGAGGGGCGGTTGACCGAAGCAGCGGAACACTTTCGCACCGCCTTGCGGCTCGATCCCGACTTGGGCGGGGCGCAGCTCAATATCGGGGGCGTACATGAGGAGCTAGGCGAACTGGCCGAGGCCGAGACCGCTTTCCGCGCCGCGCTGGGCATTCAGCCGCGTTTCGCGGCGGCCCATGCCCGGCTGGCGACGCTCTTGCGCGGCAAGCTGCCGGATGCGGACCGCGTCGCTCTGGAGCAGCAGCTGGCCGATCCGAAGATTAGCGGTGAGTCCCGCGCCACGCTGCTCTTTGGCCTGGCTCAAGTTCTCGATGGCCAGGGCGACTACGCCCGCGCCGCCGAATGCCTGCGCGAAGCCAATGTTCTTGCTCTGGAGCATGCCAAGAGACGCCACCGCGATTACGACCCCGCCCAGCATGAGCAGTTTGTGGACAACCTGCTCCAGGCATCCGATGCGTCCTTTTTTGCACGCACGGCCGGCGGAGGCTCGGATAGCCGCGTGCCGATTTTCGTCTTCGGCCTGCCGCGCTCGGGCACAACGTTGATCGAACAAGTGCTGGGCAGCCATTCGCATATCCACGGTGCCGGCGAGCTGGTGCTGGTCCGCCGTTCGTTCGAGTCCATCCCCGCGGTGGTGGAGCGCTCGGAGTGGCCGATCCACTGCTTGCCACAGCTCGACGCGGACGTTGTTCGTCGCCTGGCCGAGCAACATTTGCAATGGCTGAGTGGAATGCTCCCCTCACCCCCAACCCCTCTCCCCAGCGGGGAGAGGGGAGAAAAACCTGCCCCCCTCTCCCCGCTGGGGAGAGGGGTTGGGGGTGAGGGGCCCGCCCGCATTGTGGACAAGATGCCGGACAACTACATGTATCTCGGCTTGATCGCGGCAATGTTCCCCCATGCCGTCTTGATCCACTGCCGCCGCGACCTCCGCGATGTTGCCGTATCGTGCTGGTTGACCAACTTCCGCAGCATCCGCTGGGCCAACGATCCCGACCACATCGGTGCACGTTTCACCCAATATCGCCGCGTAATGGACCATTGGCGGGCAGCGCTGCCAATACCCATCCATGAGGTGGATTATGAGGAGACGGTGAATAATCTGGAAGGCGTGGCGCGGCGGCTAATTGCGGCGTGCGGCCTGGAGTGGGAGCCTCGCTGTCTGGAGTTTCACCGTCTCAGCAGGCCCATCCGCACGGCCAGTGTCACCCAGGTCCGCCAACCGCTCTACACGCAATCCGTCGCGCGCTGGCGGAACTACGAGCGCGAGTTGGCTGACTTGTTCGCACGATTGCCGGCGCCGTGAGGCGGTAAATGGGAATCCGCATAAGGACTCACGGGTGCGACGCTCGGCGTCGCGGCTGGCTTTGTCGTAAAACGGGACAAAGAACGAGGAACGAGATCAGTGACAATGTTGTATCTGTACATCTTCGCACCTTCGTTTAAGGAGACGCTACCATGTCGTCCCAGCGCCCTGCTCGTCCACAGCGAAAGTCCGTCCATCCCCGTCTGGAAGAATTGGAACCGCGTCTTGCGCCGGCCGTCTTCAATGTCAACTCCATCAGCGGTTTGCTCTCCGCGATCCACACTTCGGATACCAACGCCGATGCCAGCAACACCATCGTGCTGGCCAAAGGCACATACACGCTCAAAGGCACGGCCACGAGCGAGATCGTAATCCAGAACCAGACCACGAAGACCAAGAGCTTGACTGTTGAGGGCAACACCGAGCAGAACACGATTATCACGGGCGGCTCCGGCTGGAAGGACCGCATCTTCGCGATCCTTGGCAGCGGCAACTTAACGGTGAACTTGCAGAACCTGAGCATCAAAGGCGGTCACGTCAGCAGTACCAAAGCTAGTGTTGTCGCCAAGGGCGGAGGCATGCTCCTCGACGGCGATAATGTGAAGCTGAGCAATGTGGCGGTGCTGTCGAACGCGGCGGTGGGGGCGGTTGGCGCCAACGGCGCGAAGGGAGCCGCCGGCAAAACGGGTCTGAACGGCGGCATGGGCGGGGCTGCACGCGGCGGCGGCATTTATTTGGCCTCCGGCGAGTTGACGCTGTCGAACGCTACGATCAGCAACAACAACGCTGTTGGTGGCAAAGGGGGTGCGGGCGGAGCGGGAGGCGACATCAAGACGCACTATGCCCCCACTGCACACTTCAACGGCGACGGGGCAAATGGAAGCACCGGCAAAGGTACTACTCTAGGAGGAGGAGGAGCGGGTAACAATGGTGGTAAGGGCGGGGATGGAAAAAAGGGTGCTCAGCCTGCCTCGCTGAAGAATGACAACGGGGGCAACGGCGGCCAAGGCGGTGAGGCGGACGGCGGCGGCATCTATGTCGCCTCGGGTCAGTTGACCCTGAACCTGCAGACCGCGATTGCCTCCAACAGCGCGCGTGGCGGCTCGGGCGGCAAAGGGGGAGCACCAGGCCATCACATCTCGAGCCGATCCGGCGCAGTTCAGGTTCAAAGCAAAGGTTTTCCAGGTTGGGCAGGTGGACATGGAGGTACCGGTGCCAATGGTATCAACGTAGGAGATTTAACCGGCATCGTGGGCGGCAGAGGCGGTCAGGGCGGTCAGGGCGGCGCGGGTGGCAAAGGGGGAGATGGGGCGAGCGGAGGCGCAGGTGGGAAAGGAGGAGCAGGCGGAAATGCCAATGGAGGAGGGGTGTATGTGGCCTCCGGGACGCTGTCGATTGTCTCTGCCAACGTGTCGAGAAACAAGG
>Ga0070738_10001471_pt1 | contig 46523 bp, 38 predicted proteins | sample Coa_R2_2_FD_66446 | JGI IMG/M metagenome (GOLD analysis project Ga0070738, IMG submission 66446) | Surface soil microbial communities from Centralia Pennsylvania, which are recovering from an underground coalmine fire - Coalmine... | ecosystem: Environmental > Terrestrial > Soil > Unclassified ...
TACAGGGATTGGTGCAAACTCAACACTTATAAAAATATTCAGGTGGGGGTGAGTCTAAAATCACCCCCACAGCTATTTTGTCCTTTAAATGGGGCATAGGGCATAGTATTAGACCTTGTCCCCCTTGCCTCCCTTGTCCCCCTTGTCCCCCTTGTCCCCCTTGTCCCCCTTATCTCCCTTGTCCTCATAAAAAAATCCCCTAGTCATCTCATCGACCAGGGAACACTTTTTTATACTTCCACATTTAAAAGTAGGTAGGATTCATACATAAGCACGGCTTTTACCCTACAGGAAGCCGCCCAAAGGGCGTTTCATTTCTCCAAAATTCACACTATCGCAGTGTTGACTAGAGCAGATAATGTGTTATGATTATCTGCGTTGCTCAGCAGTTGCTATGAATGATCAAGACTTGATCATTAGTAGTAGTCAGGCTGTGGCTGAGTCATTTCAAAGTTTGATGCATCGTATAAGTATCGGGTGACTTCCTCCTCTAGGCGATGAATCAGAAAGGGTTCAATGGCATGGCTGTGTCGCAGGGCGGCGATGTAGCCATCCATATACATCCGCATATCATCAGTACGATAGCCGCGATTCCATAGCTCGACGAGGGCGTCAGTCAGTCTTTGGTAATAGCGGATGGTTTGTGTGTCCTGGAGCATAACTGCTTTAGAAATGTGTTTGGAATGAGAATTGTAAATTATCCAAGCTGAAATTGGAAGTATTATCCTTAGCTTGACATTAAATCAAAATAAATATCTCTCCTTTGAGAAACACCCAAAAGCTACTACAACATATTTAGATCCTATTCCAAAAGATAGGTAGTTTAGCACCTCTTGAGTTGTTGATACAATTATCTCTGCTAATTGCAAAATTGTATTGGGGGGTTGGAGCATCAATTGATGCATTGCTGCTACGGCTATTAATATTAAGCAGAAAGACATCATATATAAGAAATAGCCTGTAAGCAGTAGCATGCCTCGGTAAGTGCACTTTTTTAAAAGCCAGAAATTTAACCTAGCTTACCATAAAACAAATATAACAAAGATTTTTAAACAAGCATAACAAAAATTTAAGAATAGGACTGACTTGGCTGTGGATAAGGCATCAGTTAAATATTCTGGTACTTTTGTCATGAGCAAATCTTAAAAAGAAGGCAGTGGAGGTAACAAGGGTTACAAAACCTTATACATAGGCTTTGTTACTTTGAAAGGCATGCACGCTAAGGGATCTTGTCACTGTGGGTTCGGTTTGTATTGAAATCGTTGAGGGAAATTCCCATTTGAGGTCCTTGCTAGGCTGGCACTTGCAACAACTGGAATATCGGGTGCATCAGGCAGCAAGTATTTATCAAGCAAGGGAATTATTTTTAAGCCATCAACCAACACTAGTTATCCTCGATGCCGATTTGCCAGATGGGGATGGTGTTGAGTTTTGTCGTTGGTTGCATCGTCAGCAGCAGCCTTTAATCTTATTGTTATCTGCCCGTACTAATGAAGCTGATATTGTCGCAGGATTAAAAGCAGGCGCTGATGACTACCTCAGCAAACCTTTTGGTATGCAAGAGTTTCTTGCACGGGTTGAGGCACTTATTCGTCGCAAACGTACACCTGTTGCACCAGCCTATCTTGATTATGGTGCTCTGCAAATTGATTTAGTACAGCGTCGTGTTCGCTTTCAAGGAGAGTTCATCGACTTAACACCCCAAGAATTTAGTCTACTCTATGTTTTGGCTCAAGCGGGAGGAGTCCCTCTATCGAGATCAGAACTACTACGTCGTGCTTGGCCGGACGCTATTGATAATCCACGTACTATAGATACTCACGTTTTATCACTACGGAAAAAAGTGGAACTTGATCCCAGGCAACCCAGCTTGATTCAAACTATCCGCAATGTGGGATATAGGTTTAATATGGAGATTTTAAATGCTAATATCCCTCAATCTCAAGCCAAGTTAGCAGCCAAAGAGAGATTCACTAATCAGCGTTCCACACTAAGCAGTCAAATCTAACAACGCCAATGCTTATGATCACAACTACTCACTTCTAAAATCCAAAATCGTCTTGTGCTTGTGCTTGTATTAGGCTTTCTTGTAAGTTGACCCAGTCAACCAGTGAGGCTTTTTGATTTATCAATAACCGACCATTTTGTAAATGTAACAATTGCGTACTAAATTTTTGGATAAACTCCATCTGGTGATTTACCATCAGAATCGTTGTTTGATGACTATGAGCAAGCTGATTTAATACTTCCAATAAATGTAGACCTGCACTAGCATCTAAAGCAGAAGTAGGCTCGTCTAATAATAAAATTTTTGGTTGGATCACTAAGGCACGTGCGATCGCTACCAGTTGTCGCTGTCCTGCAGAAAGTTGCACTTCAGTTCGTTCTAACCAATCACTGGGGATGTGTAACAGTTCCATCCAGTGACTCAGGCGTTGCTGAATAGTCTGCTTAGACAAACCACGTAAAACTAAAGGATACGCCAACGCTTCTTTCACTGTCATTCCCAATAGCTTTGACTCTTGCTGTACAAGCGTCACACAAGCGCGTAGTTGTAAAACGGGAATTTGATGATACTCTCTATTTTCAAGATAGATTTTGCCACTACTGGGTTCACTAAGCCGATTGAGAAGACGTAATAAGTGAGTTTTTCCTGCACCGGAGGGTCCGACAATCGCAACGCGATCGCCTTCAAATACCTCAAAAGAAATATCGTGCAATATAGGGTAGCCTTGCAAGTTCTCCTTTCCCTGAGTTTTCAGCTTTGCAAATAAGTGAACTTGCTCTAATCGTAATTGAGCTTGGGAAGTCATTTTAGGGGAGTGATGGTCAATAGTTACTCTCCTGCAGCATACACCTGGTCATTGATAACTGATAACTACTTACTGTTGTAAAGCTGTTGCAATTGTCCAAGCATCCACCAATAGCAACAGTAGTGTAAATATTAATAAAATAAAATACATCCATGGCTGAGCCAATGGATAAACATCTGTTGTATCAATTCCGGTCTTAGCCTGTACTTGTTTTACCAGTTGTGAAAAACCAGCTACACGCATTGGGAGTAAATAAGCTTTCCCTTCATTACTTTTGAAATAGTACACTAGTCCTCCTTGACCAGTAGTGCGAGGTTTTAACTCTTGCACCTCCGACCAAGGTAATGACCAACCTTTCCGAAAAAATTGCGGTACCCAGTTGGGATAAGCGACGCGAATTTCCTGATCATCTAAAATCACACGTTCACTCAAAGCTGCATATAAAGCAACCAAACCGATAACAATACCTACCCACAATAGTGCTGGTGGTACGGGTGCGTTTGTTACCTCAGACAAAAAAGGTAATGGTACTGTGAGTGCTACATATAGACTCAACAGCGTGATCCGAATCAAAGGAGATAAGCGAAAAACAGAAGGTGATGCCATTGTGGATATGGGATGAATTAATATATGTTAATCATCTCTTTATTACATAATATTACGATTGTTAATTACTGCCTATGCTGAACATAGCCAAGAACTGCTCATGAGATAAATCTGACAAATCAAGTCACAGTCTGGCAAATCTCATAGGTCATTAACTCATGTTGTGTCAAGGTAAATATTTCTGCACAACACTCCAACCAGTTAACGACACCCAGATAAAACCAACCAACAAAGCTAGATTAGTACCAATGTGAATGCGTCTAGGCCAAGGGTTTCTGGCACCTATTTGTAATGCACTGCCACTAGAAAGTAAAACTAACACCACTACTAACAGTCCAGCAGATAAATGTGATGACTGTCCTAAGGAACCAAAGTGCCCTAATGTACCAATAATACCAATAAGTAGCAGAAGCAGCACTAGACTGACCATACACCAGCCAATCAGATAGTGGAGGGGACGTAGCCAGCTAGGCCGTTCTTGCTGTAATGCTCTGGTACGAAACATCCAGATCCCTGTTAGTGCCAATAGCAAATAAGCCAACAGCGACAACCCCATTGACCATGCTGCTATTCTCCATAACCACAGAAAAGAAGGTAAATCCATATTAAGGATTGTATCCGGAAAAGAAGCAGGGGGATGAGGAGGACAAGGAGGACAAGGGGGATGAGGAGGACAAGGGGGATGAGGAGGACAAGGGGGATGAGGAGGACAAGGGGGATGAGGAGGACAAGGGGGACCAGGGAGATAATTTTATCACTAACTCCTAAATCCCCACTCCCCATAAACAAAAAAGGCTGCTGATTTGAGCAACCTTCAAAAATATTGAGCAAAATTGTTTTTTTAATCAATGGATACTAAACCAGCCACTGTTAAAGGTTTAATGAACTCTCCAGTTTTTGTATTAATCAACTGCATAATTGGTTTTTTATTGAAAGAGTCCTGAACTGATTCTGAGTCCTGTGCTTTTTTATTGAAAGGGTCCTGAACTGATTCTGAGTTAATTTCTGAATTAAAACTGCTAGGTTCGTTGATAGCGAGGCGATCGCACGGAATCTTATCCGATAAAATTGCACTTGCCATCATACCCGTATGAATCTCTAGTTGAGCTTCTCTGGGGGCTTCTAACACTAACCGTTGTCCTGGGAAAACAACGCGTTCAAAGTACCAGTTAGGAATATTCGAGATGCGAGCTACCTGTATTTTGCTCGTGGCATTGACGTAGCAGCAGAGAATGTTCCCCGATTGCTCAGGTGGTAGAGGGTCTAATATTTGAGCCATAACTGCTGAGGAGCTTTACGCCACAATTTTAGATTACATTAGCCAAGTTAGCACTTGTTGATCCCCAGTTGTTGTAACTGCGACTACCAACTGAACGTTTCTATATTATTTCTTTCTTTAGATATGCATAGTATATGAAAATTTCGTAAAAGTCTATGCTTTTTTTGCATTTATCTATGCCTAATCAATAATTACTATATTCATTGGTTACCAGACAATCATCTTCTCTATCTCAAGATATAGATAAGGGATCTGAGTGATAATTATTTTCTCATCTTGACAACAAATGAGTGTTTTTGAGCATTGATCCCGCTATGCAAAAGATATAAGTAAGCGTAATCGCTTGATCAATCACCAATGTTATTCTGAACCTATAGGTCAACCCTTTCTTAACAACTTACACATGTTGGGGATCTGGCATGTGAAGTCATTTTTGCTCTTTCCCCAACTGCAAACGGGAAATAAAGCTTTAACAATATTCTGATTGAATGTCAAGTATTATGATAATAGAGTTAAAAAACTAAATCAAACTTTAAGACTACTCAAATTTTGTACTCATTTTTCTTTTTGAACAAAATGGAAGTGACAACAGCAACTATCGAAAACCGAATTCTTTACGTTCGTCTTCCTTGCAACCCAATCTTTCCGATTGGAGTGGTTTATCTTAGTGATCATGTCCACAAGCTTTTTCCCACTATCGAACAGCGTATATTTGATCTAGGAGCTGTACCACCTTTAGATTATGCTTCTGCCTTAGATGGCTGTATTGATGAATTTAAACCTACACTACTCGTCTTTTCTTGGCGAGATATCCAAATTTACGCTCCAGTGGGTGGACGTGGTGGTAACCCGCTACAATACTCTTTTGAATTCTATTACGCTAAGAATCCCTTCGTAAAATTACGTGGGGCCTTGGGTGGCTTACGCTTACTCACAAGTTACTATGCAGAATTGTGGCGCAATCTTGGATTAATCAAACGAGGGCTCAAACGTGCCCGAAAATACAATCCAGATACCCGATTAGTTGTCGGTGGTGGTGCCGTTAGTGTGTTTTATGAACAGTTGAGAAGCAGCCTGCCCAAGAAAACAATAGTCTCTGTAGGCGAAGGTGAAACACTGCTAGAAAAACTGTTAACTGGCAGAGATTTTCGGGATGAACGGTGTTATGTAGTAGGAGAAACTCAACCACGAAAACGCCTCATCCACGAACAACCCACTCCAATTCAAAAAACTGCTTGTAACTACGACTACATCGAAAGCATTTGGCCTGAGTTTAGCTATTACCTACAAGGAGGAGACTTCTACATCGGCGTTCAAACCAAACGCGGTTGTCCTCACAACTGTTGTTATTGTGTTTATACTGTTGTGGAAGGCAAACAAGTCCGTGTTAATCCTGCTGATGAAGTTGTTGCTGAAATACGTCAACTTTACGAGCGAGGTATTCGTAACTTTTGGTTTACCGATGCTCAATTCATTCCAGCACGAAAATTTATTGATGATGCTATAGAACTATTGAAGAAGCTCGTCGATTCTGGAATGACAGATATTCACTGGGCAGCTTATATTCGTGCTGACAACCTGACGCCCCAGTTATGCGAATTGATGGTAAAAACTGGGATGAATTACTTTGAAATTGGTATTACCAGTGGTTCTCAGGAACTGGTACGGAAAATGCGCATGGGTTATAACTTGCGAACCGTATTACAAAATTGTCGCGACTTGAAGGCTGCTGGGTTCAACGACTTAGTTTCCGTCAACTACTCGTTTAACGTCATCGACGAACGTCCAGAAACCATTCGTCAAACTATTGCTTACCATCGTGAACTAGAACGCATCTTTGGTGCTGATAAGGTCGAACCTGCGATCTTCTTTATTGGACTACAACCTCATACCCATCTAGAAGAATATGCTTTCAAAAAGGGTATTGTTAACCCTGGTTACAATCCAATGAGCCATCTGCCTTGGAATGCTAAGAAATTATTATGGAATCCTGAACCCCTTGGTTCCTTCTTTGGTGAAGTTTGCTTACAAGCATGGCGGCAAAACCCTAATGATTTCGGACGCGAAGTCATGAAGATTTTGGAACAAAAGCTAGGCTGTGCCAATTTAGAAGAAGCACTTTCCTCGCCAATGGAAACGCCAGAGAAACAGTTAGCTAGTGTGTCATAGAAGATGCACAATCAATTTAGGAGTTAGGTATTTTACCCTTTCACTCCTCTCAATCTCTTAGTTCTCCCTAAGCTCTGTGGTTCGTTTAAAAACCCAATCCCCATGTTAGAAGGTTCCATACTCCAACTGCTAGAAGCATCTCATCGAAATAGTAAAAGACCAATTCGATTTGGTGTTTACTACAAAAACACCTTGATTGCTCTGTGCCATGCCTTGGAAGACCACGTTTTAACTCAGGAAAGTAAACCATTAGTCATCACAGCCTTCCAACGAGGGAAATGGTATTTACAAGAAGCTGAACGCTATGCAGACATAGCCAAGCGTGCAGGTCAAGTTGTCATCATGGCTGCTGCTGATAGTGGTTTTGCTGAACATCCCACTAGCCAACTACCCAATGTAGACTTGGTCGCGTTAAATCAAGCCGATCCAGTGGCTCAGGAGTGGCACTTAATTATCCTATCACCAGATTACACAGCAATGGTAATTTGTCAAGAATTATCAGACGCTGATTATGGTTCTGCCGGAGTACCTGCATCCGATGTCGAACGAAAATTTTATGGCTTATGGACATTTGAGCCAGAGTTAGTACAAGAAACAGCCCAATTGGCGATCGCCCATATCGAGAAATACAATCCAGAACTGGCGAAAAAACTTATTGCCTATAAACAAAGTATTCAACCCCGTCTTGGTACACCAGAAGACTTGAGTGGAGTTGTTGCCCGCGTGGTAGATTATCTCCAGACTGGGCAAGTGAACATATCCATGCCTACAACCACTCGTCACCAAGCCCTAGATCGTAACTTGGTTTCTAATGAAATCCAAGCATTTTTGCGGATGGCGCAAATCATGGATGCTGCTGATCTTGCTAATCCCATGGCAGCGGCAGAGGTGGTGACACTTGCTGAGACAATAGGACAACTTTTAGAACTTCCTGCATGGCAACTTAAGCGCCTACGGCTTGCAAGTCTGTTACATCGGCTCGATCCCTTACAGAAAACAGACAGTGTTCTTGCTGCTAGTACTAGTAGTTCCATTCACTACAAAGAAGATGCACCCAACTGTCCTCTAACTTGTCCCTTAGTACCAGGCGCACAGGTGTTACGAACAATGCCACGTTTACGGGCGGTTGCACAAATTGTGACTCACCAAAGTGAGTGGTGGGATGGTACGGGAGAACCAGCGGGGTTAGCTGGCGATGAAATTCCTCTAGAGTCGAGAATTTTGGCGTTAGCTGCAGACTTTCAAAGCCGGGTCAATCAGAAAAAAACGTCTCAGTTGAGTCGCGAAGAAATATTTACTCAAGCTTTGGAGGAATGTAAACAACAATCGCGTCGCTTTGACCCTAAGTTAATAGAGACTCTATCTCTATTAGTCATGGGTTTACAGCAAGGACTTGACTTACCCTTGATGACGCCTAAACTTAGTGCTAGTATGTGGCTACTTGATAGCAGGCTAGACAGCGACACAAGAACTGAGGTAAGCATTTATCAAAACTTACCGACTAGATAACTTTCGCGGTTTCTTCCAAGCCTAATTTAACCTAGCCTTTGGAAACCCCTATGGGGATATGCTTTGTGTCTTCGTGCCTTTGTGGTTAATATATTTTAACGAACCAAGCTAGACACGAAGAACACAAAGAAAATATTTGGTAAACACTATGAACATTGAAGCTATTAAAACAGGAAATCTGAAACATCTGCCAGGAGCAGACTTAGAAGATGAGGATTTAGCAAAGACTGATTTAAGCAATGTCAATCTTGCTGGTGCTAACCTTACCGGGACAAATTTCACTGATGCCAAACTTGAAGGTGGGCATTTAGAGGGTGCGAATTTAATGGGGGCTATCCTTGTTCAAACTGACTTGCTACGAGTGAATTTGATGGGAGCAAACTTGATGCAGGCAGATTTGACAGGTGCTGATTTGCGGGGTAGCAATTTGCGCGGTGCTAACTTAATGGGAGCTCAATTTATTGATGTATCGTTTGCAGGTGCTTTCTTAAGTGGTGCTACCTTAATGAATGTGAATTTGCAAGGTGTGGACTTTCGAGGGGCTGACTTGCGTGGTGCGAACCTGACTGGTGCAAATCTAAAAGGGGCTGATTTAAGTCGCGCGGATTTGCAAGGGGCTTTGTTAAGTGAGGCGAATCTTGAGGAAGCGGACTTGCGAGAGGCGAATCTTGCAGGGGCAAATTTAACAGGAGCAAATTTGCTATGTGCTGAATTGGAAGGTGCAAATCTACGTGGTATTCAATCAGATAGAGCATGCTTAGTAGGTACAATTGCGGAGAATCTTGTTGATTCAGTAAGTACAGTTTAAGCAGGATTTTTGTATTTTAAATTACTTTAATCATAAGTACACAGTCACAGCAGCTGCATTTCACTCTAAATTTTTGCGGCGGTTGCGTTTTGGTACTTAACGTTGTTGATATGATTTTGCTCGTTTTTACAATTGTTAGCGACACCTGGCAATGCAGTCCTCGTGTTAGATATCTTGCTATCCACTGAGCTAGATTTGTAACCACTAGAAGCCACTGGTGTTTTCTGTTCTACATAAAATGCTTCTTGTGGTGGAACTGATATCACTTCAACCTTTGGAGCCGATTCAGCATTCGCCCGAGTGTAGCCTCCAGTCAAAAGCGAAAGTACTAATGTGATTAAGCTCAACTTGACACAGCTATAAAGGTTGAATTTAGAGTGAATTGGCATCAGTGTGTTCATAGTCGTTCGATTGAATATCTTCTGTATGAGACCACACTAGAAATCACGGTTATTTCGGATAACACATAGAAAGTTCATCTTTAATATACAAGAACTTAACATTCTCACCTTTTTGCCAACTTAGAGCACCAATAAAAGAGACTGTGCTTGAAGCCGATAATTGGTCCAGCTAGCAGTCTCTTAAGAATATATATCAGCTATATGCCTTGATTCAGATTCTGAAATCAAGATGATGTGAGTGTGAATCAAAACATTATGCTAAATGGCACATGACGTTAATCACATCAGACCGCTCTGATGAAGGGTTTAACCTTCCTCTTGTGATTACAAAGTGGAGGAAGCGACAGAAACACCACACCGTCTATGCGTTATTTCATCACTGTTCGAACACCTGACGGTCGCTCTCCTTCGGTATCCGATACTAGGTCACAGCGGCAGAACACCTATCCAGTGTTGCTAGTTCTATTCCAAGAGTAATTGAAGGTCACCTATTTGGCTCTCTGCCTTTGGGATGCTTTCTTCAGTTTTCCTATCTAGCCAAGGACATATTTGTCTTCTTTCTATAGGCTGATTTTACATTCTTTAACATTAAGTGTTAAATACTGTTCTTAATGAGGTTTTAGTTAAGATACCCGAAAAATATTACAGTAGAATCTTTAGACTTAAGATTTTCAACAGATTTTTACAGTCAATTGCATATAAAATGGCAACCGCAGATAACCGCCGATCATATCAATGATGGTGAGAAAGAAAAACCCTACTAAGAGCACCACAGTTTCTTTGGGATAGAAGCCTTCCTTTAAACTGCTGACTTACCACATACTTTTACTTTTCTTCATCTGCGGCTCAAAACCTAAAATTCAAAATCAACATGGCAAACCTGACCCCTAACTCCAGTTTTAGTTTGACATTACGTCTAGAGATTCCCAACCGAATCGGAATGTTAGCTAGTGTAACCAATGCGATCGCAGCCAGTGGCGGTAATTTTGGCAACCTTGATTTAATTGAACAAACGCGCCAAGTTTCGATTAGGGAAATTACTGTTGATGCTTCTAGCACAGATCATGCCGAGATGATTGTGCAAACGGTAAAAGCCTTACCAGATATCAAGGTGCTGAACGTTTATGACCGCACCTTTAATTTGCATCGCGGTGGTAAAATCAGTATCGCTAGTAGAATTCCCCTCAAAAGCGTGTCTGATTTAGCCATGGCTTACACGCCTGGGGTAGGACGAATTTGTAATGCGATCGCCCAAAATCCAGAAGAAGTTTATAACTTAACTATCAAAAAAAATACTGTCGCTATTGTAACTGATGGCAGCGCTGTTTTGGGATTAGGAAATCTTGGTCCTGAGGCTGCTTTGCCTGTTATGGAAGGCAAGGCAATGTTGTTCAAGGAGTTTGCGGGCATTGATGCCTTTCCTGTTTGCCTTGCAACTCAAGATACTGATACGATTGTCGAAACTGTCAAAAATATTGCTCCGGTTTTTGGTGGTGTGAATTTGGAAGATATCGCGGCTCCTCGTTGCTTTGAAATAGAAGCTAGATTGCGACAAGAGTTAGATATCCCTGTTTTTCATGATGACCAGCATGGCACAGCCATAGTCACCTTAGCAGCGTTGTTCAATAGCCTCAAGCTGGTAAATAAGTCAATGGCAGATATTCGCATCGTGATCAACGGTGCAGGTGCTGCTGGGATCGCGATCGCCCGACTACTCAAAAAAGCTGGAGCGGAAAAAATTTGGATATGCGATTCTAAAGGTATTCTTTCCACAAGTCGTACTGATCTGACCGAGGAAAAGCGTGAATTTGCTGTCAAAGCGCAAGGGACTTTGGCAGGTGCAGTCTCAGGGGTAGATGTCTTTATTGGCGTAAGTGCACCAGGCGTACTCACACCAGAAATGGTACGTTCAATGGCGAAAGACCCAATCGTATTTGCAATGGCAAATCCGATCCCCGAAATCCAACCAGAATTGGTGAAGGATGACGTTGCTGTCATTGCGACTGGTCGTAGTGACTACGCCAATCAAATTAATAACGTCTTGGCTTTTCCAGGAGTCTTTCGTGGTGCTTTAGATTGTCGCGCAGCCACAATCACCACCACAATGTATTTAGAAGCAGCCAGCGCGATCGCCTCCCTCGTTAAACCCTCAGACCTGAACAGGGAACACATCATTCCTTCTGTGTTTGATGAGAGAGTCGTTAGTGCTGTTGCTGGTGCTGTGCAAAGTGCAGCGAGGCAAGAAGGTATCGCTCGTAGTTAGTTTACATGCAAAGGCGCAAAGAATTTGCGTCTTTGCACACAGTCTACTCGGCGTTTAAAAATTCCAGATACCCAGCGGTCAGTTCTTTGACTGCCAATTCATAAAACTGCTGACCATGTTCTGGTGTTGCCAAAGCCGGATTTGATCCCATTCTGCCATCTGGGTAAGAGGCACGAAAGCTAGATGGACCATAAATCTTGTGTCCTGTTCCCACTTCTGAAGATAGAGGTGCTTGTTTAATTGACTCTGGATAAATATACTGGGTTACAGCGACTTCGCTCGGTGTAGCATGAGAGCCTTCTTGGTTACCGTATAACTCTTTTGCTAACTGGTAAACTGAACTACACATAAACCAGTTGGCAACTTGGCATTGTACTTTTTGGGCATGAGCAAGCCGCAAATCTTCTAAATAAGCATAGGTCTCAGAGAACGCGGCTTTCAGGGTAGCAATATTGCCGCCGTGTCCATTAATAAAATAGAACTTGGTAAAACCAGCTTTTGCCAAACAGGTGATATAGTCTCGGATCAACTGAATCATGGTGCTGGGACGCAGGCTGATACTACCAGGAAACGCCGTGTGATGTAGTGCCATGCCCACATTGATGGTTGGACCCACTATTGCTTGAGTGGCTTCACCTACACCACGCGCGATCGCTTCTGCGGTGATTGCATCAGTTCCAATTAATCCTGTTGGTCCATGTTGTTCTGTGGAACCTATGGGGAAGATAATACCTTGAGACTGCTGTAAATAAGATTCGACTTCCTGCCAGGTACTCAAATGTAGTAACATTGTGCTCACCGTTAGTGGTTAGTGGTTAATGGTACTGTATGACCAACAACCACCGATTTATTTACTACTAACAATAGCCAATCCCCAAAGGTCAATTATCAATCAAAGCAATAATGCTTCTTGACATCGCTTTTAATTTCCCATGTGCAGGACATACCAGCCGGAAAAGTGACTAAATCACCTTTGCCCATCTGCACTGGTTGTCCTTGTGAAGGTGTAACAATGACATCCCCTGCCAAAAAGTAGCAAGTTTCTTGAGTATCATAAGTCCAAGGGAATTTCGAAGCTTCCTTTTCCCATATTGCCCATTTGGACACACCCAACTGACTGAGGCGCTCTTGAGTTGGTTGATGCTCAACTTTTATTTCCATGCTTAGGTTTCTGTTGAAGATTTTTAGCAGTAGGACTGGATATCCTCACCACACTGATCTACTAAATAACACAAAGCACGAAAACGCAAGCCTACAAATTGGTCATATAGCGGATTTAGTTTACACATAGGGGGAATGTGAGCTATTTTGCGACCAAATAGAATAATATCCTGCTCAAAAGGACATTGAGATGGTATCAATTTAGCAATAAATCGTGCCAACCTTTGATTTGGAATTTCTACAGAGTCAAGCCATCGGCGTAATGGTTGCAGTAAATCAACTTTAGGTAGATTCATGTATTTTTGACGTACTGTTTGATGACTTTCCATACTTGCATCAACAAACGCAGAGACAATGATAGATTGACTGTTGGTTTTGAGCATATTCATAAATTCAGTTTTTCCTGGGTTTGATAAATTCGCTTTATTGTTGAGACGATCCAACTTTGGTTGCCAAAATGAGTATGGCAAGGCTTAACAGCAGAAGCACCAGCCTTAGGATGACTAGTATGTACATCCTAGGGATAATTGTTATTTAAACTTACTAGACTCTGAAAAACTGTCCGGCTAAATACAAAATTAAATAAATATTAAGACAGTATTTTCAACTTATTTTGGCTGCTGATGTGAGGTAGAGAAATCTTATATTCCGAATGTAGACGACTTGGCTTGAAATCCCATAGTACCTTGGGGCATAACTTTCCCTATCAATTATTAGCTGTGTTCATACTTCGGTTATATTTTACTAGGCGTCGGCACAATGGGATATACATTATAGCTTATTTAGTATCGAGTAACTGTTCACCTCGCTACAAAATGTACAAGGTTAAATAGCCTCATCATTAACTGAATCTTTGCAAGTATATGATCCCCTAAAAAAAGGGGATTGGGATCAACATCAAGTGATTGCAACCTTCACCATACTCCTCCCGCCAAATGTTAGGTGTTACTCTCACCAGTTCAAACAACAGCCCCTTCTATAACAACACCTTGCATTTTGCTTAAAGCATCAATCAAGGTTTGTAATTGTTGATCTGCTTTAAGAACTGCCAAACCTCGCACTGTTACTTTCCCAGGAGAGTAAACAAAGCGTGTCTTAAGAGTTTCAGGCAAATTCTCAGCCATGTTTTTCCAAGCAGGTTCTGCCATTGGTGTTTCTAGGACAACATGCTGTTTGTTTTCTGGTTTAATCCGGCTAAATCCTAGCTTTTTCGCCAATTGCTTCAGTTCCATGACTCGTAAGAGTTGACTGGCTGGTTTGGGAATTGCACCATAGCGATCGCTCCATTCAGCAGTGATTTGCGCTAATTCTTCTTTAGTTTTAGCCGTTGCAACTAGACGGTATGCACTCATCTTCTGATCCATATCTGGGATGTAATCTGCTGGGATAAATGCTGTCAGGCTGAGATCAATTTGCGTATCTTCAACGGTAGGAATTTCTTGTCCACGGATTTCACGGATAGCTTCTTCCAACATTTCCATGTATAAATCGAAACCTATCGCCTCCATTTGACCCGACTGTTCTGCACCCAGCAAGTTACCTACACCACGAATTTCCATGTCGCGCACTGCAAGCTGATAGCCAGAACCCAACTGAGTGAATTCCTGGATCGCGCGTAACCTCTGTCGTGCAGCATCAGATAATGAGCGTTGCTTTGGATAAAATAGCCATGCATGGGCTTGAATACCAGCACGACCAACACGACCACGCAGTTGATAGAGTTGTGATAAACCGAAGCGGTGTGCATCTTCAATCAATATGGTATTGACCCTCGGAATGTCTAAACCAGATTCAATGATCGTGGTACAAACGAGGATATCGGCTTCCCCATTACTAAAGGAGAGCATGGTTGATTCTAACTCCCCTTCTTCCATTTGACCATGAGCAATCACAAACCGTGCGCCTGGAATCATCTCCCGTAACTTTCCTGTTGTCTCCTCAATACCTTCAACTCGTGGAACAACATAAAACACCTGTCCACCCCGATCAAGTTCTTGGCGAATGGCACTGCGGACTGTTTCCGGGTTCATTGGTGAAAGATGTGTTTTGATCGGACGTCGGGATGGGGGGGGAGTCGTAATCAAACTCATTTCCCGAATACCCGAAAGAGACATGTACAAAGTCCGGGGAATTGGGGTAGCAGACAAGGTCAGCACATCAATCTGAGTTTTCAGGGTTTTGATTTTTTCCTTTTGGTTGACCCCAAACCGCTGTTCTTCATCCACCACCAACATGCCTAATTCGCGGAAAACAACACCCTTACCCAAGAGTTGGTGTGTCCCAACAACCACATCTAACTCCCCTGTCGCCAGTCTCTTTTGAATGTCGCGACGTTCTTCAGCAGTGCGGAAGCGGTTGAGTAACCCCACATTCACTGGGTAGGGAGCAAAGCGTTCTTTGAGGGTATGGTAGTGCTGTTGAGTGAGGATGGTGGTTGGTGCTAGCAGTGCAACTTGTTTGCCAGCTGTCACAGCTTTGAAAATCGCACGAATTGCCACTTCTGTTTTCCCAAAACCAACATCACCACACACTAAGCGATCCATTGGGCGATCGCTTTCCATATCTCGTTTCACATCTTGCACAGCTTTGAGTTGGTCCGTTGTTGGTTGGTAAGGGAACGAGTCTTCTAATTCCTCCTGCCAAGGCATATCTGGTGGAAAAGCAAATCCTTTTTGTTGCGATCGCGCTGCATACAACTTGAGTAAGTCCACAGCCAATTTTTTAATTGCTTTGCGGACTTTGTTCTTGGTATTTTCCCAAGCTTTGCCAGTCATCTTATTGAGTTCTGGCGTTTTCTCAGTTGTTGTGCGCAACCTTGACAAAGCACCTACTTGGTCAGCAGCAACCCGCAGCAAACCATCAGCATACTGCACCACCAAATACTCACGAGTTTCGTGATTAATTGTGAGGCTTTCTAACTTAATAAACTTACCTACACCATGATTTCTATGAACAACAAAATCTCCTGGACGTAGTTTATTAGGATCAACTTGCTTAGACGCAGCTTTTCTACGCTTGCGGATATAGCTAGGAGTAGCCAGAGAATGTTGCCCATAAAATTCTCGGTCAGTGACGACTACGATCCTGAAGGTAGGCAAAATAAAACCTTCGAGTTCGGCAAGCCCAGAATATTTTAAGGCAACTGGTGTGTGACTAACTTGTAGCTTATCAATGGCTTGATAGTCACGGGGATTAGGAATAAACTGAGCAGGACAGTCGTGTTCTTGTAATAAAGACACAGACCTTGAAGGCTGAGCAGAAATTAGCCAGATCGAGAAGTTGCGATCGCGCTCATATCGTAGTGTTTCTGCAATTTTCGCAAATTGGTGTGGCGTGACTGGTACTGCACGACTAGCGAGATTAATACCATTATTTACCTCTGCCAGTTCTGACAAGTACAATTTTTTAAATTCCATCGTGCTAGCCAAACATTCATCAAACCAGCGATGGACTTTAGGTACTCTGGAGGGAGTGGGGGAAGAATCACCATTGTCTATTTCCCACTCTCCACTCTCTAAAAGCTGCCATTGTTCTTCGGCGTTTTCCACCCAGCGATCGCTGTGAGCATGACACTGTTCTGGCTCATCTATAGCAATTATTGTATTTTCTGGTAAATAATCTATCAGGGAAGTTGGGTGATCAAATGCTAACCCCAAAAAGCGACGGCTACCTTCTAGAAGTTCTGAATTTGATTTGAACTCAGTAAACTCAGGATTATTTTCCAGTGCCGCAAGCACAATCGGACCGAAGCTAGTGGGGGTAAAAAGAAGCTTGTCAATTTTGTCAAGAGTGGCAGAACGTTGAGTTGCTGGGTCAAATTCACGTAGCTGAGTGATTTCGTCACCGAACCATTCTAGTCTTACTGGTAACTCAGACGATACTGGGAATATATCAACAATATCACCACGCCGACTCCACTGTCCTTCAGTTTCTACCAAAGGGACTCGCTCATACCCCAAAAGGGTGATTTGTTTACTAAACGCATCCAGATCCAACTCCATGCCACGCGATATTGTTAGGCAGAAGGGTTTAAATGCTACTGGTGGTGGTAAGTGGGGTTGCAGCGCTGCAATAGTGGTGACAATTGCCATCGTGTCCCTTGTCCCCCCACTCCCCGTGTCTCCACTGACTTGCACCAAATCTGCCAACACCTGCATTTGTCCCCAAGTCATCTCAGTTTCGGGGTCAAATGGTTCGTAAGGAGAAGCCTCGGAAGTGGGGTAAAAATGTACTGTCTGCCACCCCATCGCCTCTAGCTGAGCTGTCCAGCGACCTGCTTCCTCCAGAGTGGCACAAACCACGAACAAATTTTGTCCCTCAGTTTTAGCCAATGCTGAAGCCACCAAGCCTTTAGGCAAGCGAGAAATGCCGTCCAAGCGCAACTCTTTTTGCCGACCTAACTTGGAAAGGAGTTCAGTGGTGAGCGGAGTTCGTCCTAAAGCACGCACAATGGAAGAAAATGCCATAAGTTCCCAAACAGATGCAAGTCTATCTAAGAGGCAACCACGATAATAAAGTTGCCTATCACAACTATTTTAAAAGTGTCAAGACTAGAAACAGTCTAACTCTAGATTCATTAATTCTTAGTGAAATGGTCACTAAATAATCGCTAATATACGGTCAGTGCTGTGCTTCTACTGACTTATGAATAATGAATATTTTTCTTCACGCAAAACACTTTGTTATTAAAAAACCCTCGATACTAGATACTAAGACGTCTGATTTAAGCACCATTTGCCGATCGCATCGGCAGTTCTAGAAATGTCCCCAACAATCGAAATTTTAATTATTCTCTTACTCATCCTCGCCAATGGTCTGTTTGTCATGTCAGAACTGGCCATTGTTTCAGCAAGAAAGGTGCGTTTGCAACAGCTTGCTAACCATGGGGATGCCAAAGCTCGCGTTGCCTTGCAGCTGGCGTCTTCTCCGAATCAATTTTTAGCCACCGTTCAAATCGGGATCACACTCCTTGCTATTCTATCTGGTGCTTTTGGTGAATCGGTCATTTCCAAGAGATTAGTCTATCTCTTGAGTTTTATCCCTGGTTTAGCAGCCTACAAGGAACCCCTTGCTTCAGTACTATCTATTTTAATTATCACCTATCTGACGCTGATTATTGGTGAGCTGGTACCTAAGCGGCTAGCCTTAAACAACCCAGAACCAATTGCTTCTATTGTCGCCATTCCTATGCAGATGTTAGCGACAATTGCCTCGCCAATTGCCCATTTATTAGGTATCTCAACAGATGCCATACTACGAGTGTTAGGCATTAGACCCTCCAAAGAACCACAAATTACAGAGGAAGAGATCCGGGTTTTGATAGAACAAGGCACTGAGGAGGGTACCTTTGAAGAAGCAGAACAGGATATGGTAGAGCGAGTCTTTCGTTTAGGAGATCGTCCTGTTAGTGCCTTGATGACACCTCGACCAGATATTATCTGGTTGGACTTGGATGATACGGCTGAAGAAAACCGACAGAAAATTATTGACAGTGGCTATTCTCGGTATCCAGTTTGTCAGGGAGAACTTGACAATGTCTTAGGTATTATTCCAGTGACTGATTTGTTAGCCCGATGTTTTCGCGGTGAGAAGTTGGATTTGACCATAGGATTACGACAGCCCGTATTTGTCCCAGAAAGCACTCGTGGATTGAAAGTTCTGGAGTTGTTCAAGCAAACTGTCACTCATATGGCATTGGTTGTTGATGAATATGGCGTTATTCAAGGATTAGTTACGCTGAATGATGTGATGATTGAAATTGTTGGCGATGTCCCTTCTGGTGATGAGCAGGAAGAGCCACAAATTGTGCGCCGGGAGGATGGTTCTTGGTTGTTAGATGGCATGCTATCGATAGATGAGTTCTTTGAACTATTTAATCTAGAAGAGTTGCAGAATGAGCATAGAGGTAGCTATCAAACACTAGGTGGTTTTGTCATGACTCATCTAGGTCGCATACCTGCAGTCACAGATCATTTTGAATGGCAAGGAATGCGGTTAGAAGTGATGGACATGGATGGAAATCGTGTTGATAAAGTGCTGATAGTACCACAGCCAGATCAATCCGTAGCTTTTTCAAACTCTGACTAGTGTTTCACCGTAATAATCACATATTGTAGCCCGCAAACTAAAGGCATGACAATACATGAGGAAATTCAGGGACTCACTGAAGCAGAAGTAGGAAGGCGACAGGAAGCGGGGTTGGACAACAAAAGCACTGTCCAGACTAGCCGCACCTACACCGATATTCTGCGAGACAATCTGTTTACATTTATTAACAGTGTTTATTTCTTGATTTGTTTGGTGCTGCTTGCCTTGGGTCGGGTGAGCGATTTATTTATGATTGTGGTTGTGATTGCGCTAAATGTCATCACCAACATTTACCAGGAAATTCGAGCCAAGAAAAAACTGGATCAAATTGCTCTGCTAACCCGCGCTAAAGCAACTGTCATTAGGGAAGGACAAGAACGCATCATTGATCCGGCAGAAATTGTAGTTGGAGATGTGTTGTTGGTGACACCGGGTGATCAGATTGTGGTTGATGGTTCTGTGATCAGAAGTCGTGAGATGAAGGTGGATGAATCTCTGTTGACGGGAGAGTCTGACCTCATTCCCAAGCAAAAAGATGACCCAGTCTATTCTGGTAGTTTTTGTGTCACCGGTCAAGCTTATTACCAAGTCGAAAAAGTTGGCAAAGACTGTCTAGCAAACCAAATCACTGCCACAGCACGTTCCTTTCGCAAGTCTGTCACCCCATTGCAGCAGGAGATTAACCTGGTGATTCGGGTCTTGCTGGCGATCGCTATTCTATTGGCGCTGATTGTCTGTTTTCGGACGCTTTTAGGATTACTCCAGTTTGAGGCTGCAGTGGAACAAATTACGGTAATCACTGGGTTGGTACCCAGTGGGTTGTACTTGATGATCACCCTTGCTTATGCTCTAGGAGGACTACGTATTGCCCAAAAGAATGCCTTGATTCAGCAGGCGAATGCGATTGAATCTCTGAGCAATGTGGACGTGATGTGTCTGGATAAGACGGGTACACTAACTGCTAACCGGATTCTGCTGGAGTCGGTGCATCCTATTGGTATGAATGAGGCTGAACTAAGACGGATATTAGGCGATTATGCCGCTAGTGCTTCTGCAAGTAACCGCACAAATGAGGCAATCCTCCAGGGATGGAGAGGTTCTGCGAATTTAGAAGACACTCCAAGGCAACACTCTCTTCGAGCTGAAGTTCCCTTCGCCTCGTCTCATAAGTGGAGTGCGTTAGCTTTTGCAGATAGTGAAGGAGTATACGTCCTCGGCGCACCGGAGATTCTGGCTAGCGCTGTTCCCTTAACCGATGAGTCAAAAGCCATCATTCAAGCGGGTACTGATCGTGGCTTACGGGTTTTGCTCTTTGCTTATTCGCCTATTGTGACCTCTATGAAGGACGTAGCAGGTCATCCGGTTTTACCCCCAGACTTGGAGCCATTAGGAATTTTACAGTTTAGTGATGAGCTACGCCCTGAAGCACGAGAAACTTTGGCAAAATTCATGCAGAGTGGTATCCAGGTAAAGATTATTTCTGGTGATAACCCCCTCACAGTAGCCTCATTGGCAAAACAAGCTGGATTACCAGCTAACATCCAGGCAGTATCAGGACAAGATTTGGCTGCTATGGATGAGATGCAGTTCACCCAAACAGCACAAGAAAGTGTCATTTTTGGACGCATCACACCAGAACAAAAGGCACGACTAGTCAAGAGTCTTCGCAGTCGAGGAAACTACGTTGCCATGATGGGTGATGGTGTGAATGATGTGCCATCACTTAAGCAGGCAGATGTCAGCATCTCTATGGAGAGTGGTAGTCAAGCAGCTCGCAATGTTGCTGATATTGTGTTGCTAAAAGATTCCTTCAGCGCCCTTCCTGATATTTTTCTTGAGGGACAACGCATTCGGAATGGCATTGAAGATGTGACCAAACTCTTCTTGGTGCGGGTACTCTCCTTTGTGCTGATCATTGTTGCTGTGGGTATGGTCACTTTTACTTTCCCACTGACTATTAAGCTGGGCACACTCGTCACGTTGTTTGCTGTCGGCATCCCAACATACTTTGTTACCATCTGGGCAAAACCAGGTGCGATTGCAAAAGGAGCGATCGTACCGATGATGCTGAATTTCTTGATTCCTGCTACCTTGACGTTGACATTGGCTAGTTTGGGTGTGTATTTGGGTTTTCTAGTTGCCTATGCAGTGCCAATTCTCAATTTGATTGAGGGTAATACCACAGTCGAACAATTGCAACGTTTGATTCGTTCAGCAGATATTAAACACGCTTTGACATCTGCCCAAAGTGCCCTAGTGACGATGCAAATGTTGGGTGGACTATTGCTGTTGCTTTTCCTCAAACCTCCCCTACCTTCCTGGGTTAGTTGTGAACCTCTCAGTCGCGACTGGCGCTATACCAAACTTGCTTTTATACTCATTGGGGTTTACGTCTTGATTTTGGTCGTTCCTTTCTTGCGCAGATTTTTTGGACTTATTGCTCTCAGCCTCAACGAATTCCTCATTATTGGTCTGATAGCATTGCTGTGGTGCCTGGTTCTGCGCTACGTTTGGCGACATCGATTACTTGAGCGCTTTTTGGGCGTGCAAATCTGGTAAAGGGACAGCACTGCTATGCCAATACCAGATGTGTTGCATTGTTAAATAGTATTGGTGTATTTTTTTACAATTTCCAAGATTCGCTCTGCTGCATGACCATCGCCAAAAGGATTGATGGCATTTGCCATTGCTACATAGGCGGCTGGTTGACTTAGCAATTCCACAGCAGCTGCAACGATGTTTTCTGGTTTTGTTCCCACAAGTTTGGCTGTACCCGCAGTGACTGCTTCTGGTCTTTCTGTTGTATCTCGCAGAACTAACACCGGTTTTCCTAGACTAGGGGCTTCTTCTTGCAAACCTCCAGAGTCGGTTAGCAAAAGATGCGATCGCATAATTGCTCCTACCAATTCTCCATAATCTAGAGGGTCTGTCAAGAAAATTCGGGGATGATTCCCCAAAAGGTTTTGCAATGGTTCTCTGACTATAGGGTTGCGATGCAATGGTAATAGCAATGCAGTATCAGGAAACTTATCCAGTATTTGTAAAAATCCTTCAGCAATACCTTGCAGTGGCTGTCCCCAATTCTCGCGACGATGGACTGTTGAAAGCAGGACACGATAATTGTCCCACTCTAACCCAGGTATGTTACAGGAGGGAGCGCTTGCCGCAACATTCAAGAGTGCATCAATGACCGTGTTACCTGTCAGATGGATTTCACCCAAAACGCCGGAATTTTTTAGATTTTCACAAGCCTTGGGGGTTGGTGCAAAGTGCAGCTGTGTCAACTGGGAAATCAACCGTCGATTAGCTTCTTCAGGGTAAGGATTGAATAAATCATCTGTTCTTAAACCAGCTTCTACATGCCCTACAGGGATTTTATGGTAGAATGCCGCTAATGTCGCAGCAAAAGCTGTTGTCGTGTCTCCCTGCACTAACACTATATCTGGCTTGTTCACTTGGAATAGTTTTTCCAAACCTTGTAAACTGCGGCAAGTGATATCGCTGAGAGATTGTTTGGGTTGCATAATTTCCAAATCATAATTTGCCTGGAGATGAAACAACTGCATCACCTGCTCAACCATCTCGCGGTGTTGTCCAGTTAATATGACCTGTAAATTAAAATCTAGCGATCGCTGGAAAACCTGAATGACCGGAGCTAGTTTGATTGCTTCTGGTCGCGTACCCAATATAATGTAAACTTGCTTTTTCGTCATTTGTCATTAATCATTTGTCATTCGTCATTTGTCACAAAGGACAAATAACAACTTATAACTTATAACTTACTTAACAATTAAACATGAAAAAACCCGGCTTAACCGGGCAGATGTACTGTTTGTCGAATTTTACTGTGACGATTATGATTTAACTTCACAAGTTAATGGGCAAGCAGCATAGACGGGACTGCTTATTTTGTCTGTGTCTCCATGCAGCCAAGTTAACCATTTCACTTCTTTGGGGTGAACTCCTTTAAGAGTTAACATTCCAGCAGCAAAAACAACTGCCATAACATTTAACATAACTAAACTTCCCGCAACAAGTAAAACAGCACTAATAGGCATCACAGATTGTAGAACAACTGACAACAAACACCCGACCGTAGCCATCAAAACAACTAAAGGAAAACCGACAACCAGCAAGCATACTGCCAGGGTGAACGTCCAGATCAAAAAGCTTTTGATCATCAACAAGGATTGTGTCTTGCTTAAATTAGACGTTTGAGACAAAGCCATGACTTTTCCTCGCAAATAAAAAGGTTTAGGTTCGATATTCTCTTGCTTTTCTAGAGCAGGATCAACATTTAGTGAAGTATATAAAAACTAATTGAGAAGATGAGCGTTTATTCAATAAACTTTACAGTTAATTTTTACTATTTATGAATAAGAGTTTATTGAAGTTATTTGATGTGAACTCTATGTCTGCCATCTATCCAAAGATAGAGAAGTTCTTCATCATTATTCTTTTAGAGAAATTTCAAGAGTTTGCGCCTAATTTGCTTAACATTTCTTATAAGAAGGTACCCCAATTCTCATAATTTATAAATAGTGCTGCATAACTCAATATAGTGATAATTTTGTTAATACTAATAAGAAGCCAGCATGAATCTCAAGGAATTTTTTTGGAAGAATAATTTAAAGGCTTTTTGCATAAAGTAATAAACTTTACTTAAAAATATAAATATTTATACTGAACTTCTTTATAAACATGATGTGTTAGACCTATGAGCATAGGTCAAAATAGCTCAGTTTAACTGATAGAAATTTTGAGAAAAATAAGAAAAAGATACAAGTAACAGTAATTAGAGGGTGATTCATTGGTGATGAAGCTTCCTTTGGTGACTAGCTTGCAGACACACATCATTCATTTGTAAAGATATATGACAGAACCACAGCGTTCACCGAGTTCGACTCCAGGGCGTAGTCTACCTCCATTGCCTCCACCCCCACCAGTGATAACCAACCAGCGCCAAGACACACAAACACTGGATTTGTTGGATAAAGGTGCCCAACCGCGTGCTGCTGCCCATCGTCCAGGGACTCCACCATCCATACCTACTCCTGCACCTGCACGAACTAGATCAGGACTAACCTTAGAGCATTTGATTAAGGAAGCCTATGATAAGGGGTATTCTGACATCCATTTGGGTGTAGGAGAAGTGCCTCGCTTTCGCAACCGAGGAGAAATTCAGACCACAAATTATCCTGAAACCGATAAAGAGACTTTTCTGGGTTGGTTACAGGAGGTCATGACAAAAGCGGAAATTCAGCGCTTTGAAGAAAACCTAGAATTTGATGGTGCAACTCAATACGATTTTGCCCGTGTGCGAATCAATATTTTCGACTCTCTCAGAGGTTACGCAATGGTGTTGCGGTTGATTCCGCTGAAAATCTTAACCATTGAGCAGTTAAGATTACCCATAGTTTTTAGAGACATTTGTCACTATCACAAAGGCTTGATTTTGGTGACAGGTCCGACTGGCTCTGGCAAGTCTACCACGATGGCAGCAATGATCGACTACATCAATAAAGAGATGGCCAAGCACATCATCACTATTGAAGATCCAATTGAATTCGTTCACAAAAGCCAAAAGTCCCTGGTGAAACAGCGGGAAGTAGGAATGCATACCCGGAAATTTGACAATGCATTGAAAGCCGCTTTACGGGAGGACCCAGATTTGATTTTAGTGGGAGAAATGCGGGATAAAGAAACAGTCAACACCGCTCTAAAAGCTGCTCAAACTGGTCACTTGGTCATGGGAACCCTCCACACCAACAGCGCTGTCAAAACAATTGAGCGTATCCTCAATCTCTACTCAGGTGAAGAACAAGATGCAATGCGGGTAGCACTCGCTGAGTCTTTAGTGGCAGTTATTGCCCAAGGCTTGTGTCGGACCACCGATGGCAAACGTGCTGCCTTCCACGATATCTTAATCAACACAGATGCTGTTAAAGACTGGATTAAAGATGGCAAGTATGATGAAATTACTGAACTCATGAAGCAAGCCAGTTTCGATGGCATGATCACAATGAACCAGTCTCTACTCAACCTCTATCAAGATGGTCGCATTACTGAAGAAACAGCCTTGGAAATGTCTCCGACTCCTAACGAAATGGCACAGTTTTTGAGGGGTCGGGTGTAGTAGGGGCATGGGGCATTGGGTGAACACAGTGAAAACCAACACAATATTGGTTGTGAAAGTTCGTAGTAGGCACTTTAGTGCTGGAATTTGAGCACTGAAGTGCTCGCTACGAACCTTTCAACACTAATGACAAGGGGGAGGATTTGGATTAAGAATTTTGTGAGGTGGTGTAGTCATCATTTGTTAATTGGTATAAGAGGATACGGTTCAGTCAAAAGAGTTATCAAAATCATTGGGGTTTAAATGCACAGGAAAGATAAAAATCTCCTGCTGTAAGAGTCTTGCGTCATAGTGAAGCTTAATTGCCTTGTCTAAGGTACAAAACTTAATGGGAATCCATCTGCTGTTAGAGAAAAAATAGACAACGACGCGGCTCGTTGTGTACTCTTTCAACGGGAGAGGAACGTGCCAGGGCGACAACACAATTAATTAACATTTGTTTGTAGTAATACTATATGGTTCAAGCGACAGGGATTTATCGCACCTGTCCCGAGTCAGACATTGACTTCTAGATTTTGGGAGTATTGGCTTTAAGCCTGTGGATAGATGTTTAAATATTTTTTTTGCAACCGCAGCATGTTGCCACACGTCACCTTAAAATGTTAAGCAGCTGGCACAGATAACTACTATGCATATTTGTCCGGCTTGAATCAGTAATATTTAGCAAGCAATAGATAAAATGCTACGTTTAAGTCGGTATCAATGGACTGTTCTGTTTGCTGCATGGTTAGGATGGGGTTTTGATATTTTTGATGGATTATTGTTTAACTATGTCGCACCGAACTGTGTACCGACATTGTTAAGTTTACCAATTGGCTCACCTGAAGCGAAAGCGGCGACTCTCTACTGGACAGGTTTATTAACCTCTATTTTGCTTATCGGTTGGGCATTGGGCGGTATTGTGTTTGGCTATGTGTGCGATCGCATCGGGCGCACAAAAACCCTTCTGCTCACGATGTTGCTCTATGCTTTGGGCACATTCTTTTGTGCCTTTGCACCAAATATGGAAGTCTTAGTGCTTTTCCGCATTATTTCTAGCTTAGGCATTGGGGGTGAATGGGCAGCGGGTGCGTCGATGGTAGCAGAAGTTGTCCCAGAGCGATCGCGTGTTGAAGCTGGAGCCTTACTATACACTTCCGCACCCATGGGCTTATTTTTAGCCACATTTGTCAACTCCGAAATTGCCGGGGTGCTGTTACCGGGAAGTCCTGCCACATCTTGGCGATATGTGTTTCTTTGTGGGTTGATTCCTGCGCTGATTGCATTTATTGTACGGATGTTTGTCAAAGAACCAGAGCGTTGGCAGCAAGCAACTGCAGATGGAAAAACTCCCAGTCTTCGGGAATTATTTACACCAGAACATCGCGCAGCTACTATAAGCGGCTTTTTGATGGCATTGATTGCACTAATAACATGGTGGAGTTGTAATGCATTTATTCCTGTTGTGGCGACAGGACTTGCACAACTTGCAGCCAAAACACAGGGAATCACAGCAACTCAGGTGATGCTTGAAGGGTGGAAAACCTCAGTAACCTATAGCTTCAATGCAGGCGGCTTGATCGGGACACTGTTAACCATCCCAGCCGCCAAATACTTAGGACGCAAATGGATGTTTGCAATTTATTTCCTCTTGTCTACCCTTGCAGTCACAGTTGCCTTTGGCGCAAAACTTCCAGCCAACTTGCAAACCTGGTCATTGTTGTACTTTGCGATCGGTATCACCGTATTCGGCATTTTTGGCAGCTTTACCTACTATCTACCAGAACTATTCCCCACACGATTACGGGCAATGGGTTCAGGCTTTTGCTACAACACCGGACGGATTATTACGGCGATCGGTCCTTTCCTCGTCGGCTACATCGCTTCCCAAAAAGCCAACGCACTCCAAGGCGCATTCAGCATCCTCTTCCTCATCGGCTTCATCCCCCTCATGGGAGTATTAGCAATGCCGTGGGTCATTGAAACCAAAGAACGCGTGTTACTCGATTAACCTCGCATATCAACTAGCAGGGGGAACCCGACATTGCTTCAAAGTATGAATTTGCAATTCACGGGTTTGTAGAGACGTCGCATTATTACGTCTCTACAAGGGTCACACAGAAGGGATACAAGAATTGATAAATTTGCAAGTAGGTAGGTTGTTGAGAATTAGCGATTATTTGGTAAGGTTGGGCATGGGGCATGGGGTGAAAATAAGGGGTTGACACATCCTTCGGATAGTTGGTTTTATTGCCAGCACCTCACCTATTTACCTTACTTATTTGGGTGATAGGTGTACATTATTGTTAGTGAGTTGCTAAAAAGCACTACTAACCACTAACCACTAACTAAGCTAGCCCCCATTCCCTTGATTTCAGACAAACCACCTTTACCTCAGCTATTTAAAGGCATTGCCTTGTTTACACCAGGAGGAGATTTAATTTACTGTCTAGACTCTAGCAAACAAGGTCGGTGGCACTTACATTTGTGTGCAACTTTGCAGGAAATCCTAGACTTACCAGAACCGCCTCACTTTTTACTACCTTGCTATACAGCAACTATTGATCACTGGTTAGACCCGCGCACCCAAAAAATCAGAACTTTCGCTGAAGCTTACCCAATGGTGATGCGATATCAGTCTGTACTGAATGCCATTTTTGACACAGGTGAGCTAGTATGGCAACAGGCTCCTTGGCCAGATGGGTTGTGCGATCGCATGGTGTTGGCAACTTATCGTTCCTCATTTCCACAACTTTGGGAAAACCATGATTTAGTTATACGGGTAGACCTTCTGAAACGAAAACCTTTGTACTCTCAACCAGCCGTATCCGCACAGCAGGCGCAACTAAAAGCCTCAGGTTATGTCCTACGCTTATTCGTTAAAGGACACGGTCCCAATACTGAACGTATCCTCCAAAACCTCCACCAACTTTTAGAGCAACATTTGGCTCAACCTTACACTTTGAAAGTTGTTGATGTTTTAACTCATCCAGAGCAAGCAGAAACCAATCAAGTCTCTGCAACTCCCACCCTTGTCAAAGTTTGGCCTCACCCAATTCGACGTATAATTGGGGACTTAGATCAGGTAGAAAAAATCCTCCAGATGTTGAGTATGTCAGAGTAGACTATTCACCAACCCAATTGCTCAGTAATTTGGTCAGCAAGCTTGAATACATTAAACGGCTTAAGGATCACTCCAGCAATATCAGAGGGGTTCAAGTCTGGAAAACTATCTATGTCTGTCGCAGTAAACAAAATAACTAGAATCGATTGCGTAGTTGGATTCGCTTTCAAGGTTTTTAGCAGGTTTAGTCCATCATCATCCAGGCTCAAGTCAAGCAAAATAACGTCTGGCTGCTCTGTTTGTGCCTTTACCAGTCCTGCCTGTACAGATTGAGCTGTTAGAATTCTCCAGCCTTTGAGGTGTTCTAGCGTGAATTGAACAATGTGACACAGATCGATTTCATCATCAATCACTAAGATGCATCGATTTTCATCAGCAGAAGACATAATCAGCAATTGATAAATAAAATTTTGTGCCCTCACGACCTGCTCCCCTCTTCTGGACGGCAAGTGGTGATTCGTCCCAAGCGTTTCAAAATTCGTTGAATCAAATCGGCTTCTGTGATGGGTTTTAAGATATAGTCATCTGCCCCCACAGCCAATGCCTGATGAAGAATCTCGGCTTCGGAGCGAGCTGAAAGGAACAAGACAGGTAGTTTGCTCCAGCGTGGATCGCTCTTGACGACTTGGCACAGTTCAATGCCGTTAAACCCTGGCATAGAGACATCTAACAACAACAGATCTGGGATAATAGCTTCTAACAATTTCCAGAACTGGCTTGAATCTGACAACGTCGTGACCTGAAAGCCCCAAGATTGCAGTTGAGCTTGCAATAAGTTCAACAATATTGGATCGTCATCTACAATCAAAAGTCTGGCAGTAATGGAGTTAATGCGGTTAAGGAGTTGAGTTATGGCTTGGAATACTTCAGTTGGCATTGCAGGCTTTTGCAGGAAGGCTTGAGCTCCTAGACGAATAGCTTCAACTCGCTTAGTCAGATCGCCTTGCCGGGTCAACACCAGTACAGGAACATTGGGCAACTGACGCTTAAGCTGTGCTAACAAAGTGAAGCTGCTTTCGCTGGTATTCAAAAAAGTTATGTCTAGCACAATGGCATCGGGCGTGAGGTACTGAAGCTGTTGGCGGGCGATGGTGAGGTTAGTGGCAACTTCTAGGTGAATGCTCCAATGTGGGGCATCTGCCTGCATTCGTTCAATTAAGTCCGTGTCATCATCAATCAATAAAACTTGGCTAGAAGTGGGAAGCACTACAGATGTAACAGATGATACAGCGAACGTTGGGGATTGGTAAGTAGCGTCCCGGAGTTGCTGAAGCAGCAATTTTAGGTGTGCTGTCTCCTCTGATTGAACAGCAGGCGTTGGTGTTTTTAGGGTGCGTTCAATCTCACGAGCAAGTTCTGCTGCCCGTAGCTTACCAAAAGCCCCTAAAGAGCCAATCAGGCGATGGGCGACAGTGTAAGCATGCTGTCGATAGTCAGGGGTGAGGCTGTGGGTGGAGATAGCGGCGATCTCCTCTTCCAGCCTTGCTAGCTGTCCCTGCAATCGCTCCTGATACTCCGGCCACATCTGCTGGATTGCTGCCACTGCCACTGCCTCAGCATGACCATCTTCTTTCCCTTTGGCATCACCAGATTCTGAAACCAATGTTGCTTGTGGATGATAGTCCACTCTCGTCAAATTGTCTAATCTAGGCTCATCTCTTTGTTGATCCTGGATATCTGGCAAAAGTTTCAGCCGATACCCCAACCCATATAGTGTTTCAATAGGATCAGGATGTAGCCCGACCATCTGGAGTTTTCGTCGCACGCCACAAATCTGGGTTGTTACTGCCTCTTCACCTGGGCACTCATCAAGCGACCACACGTGATCAATCAAAGTCCGTCGGTCAAAAATCCGGCGTGGATGCCGCAAAAACAGCTCTAGCAGTTTATATTCTTTAGGCGTCAAATGGACCGCGATGCCATGACACCTCACTTCGCAATTATTCGTATCTAGCTGCAAACTTCCCCAGGAGAGTACTTCGGTTAATACCGTATGACCCCGCCTTAGTAACGCCCGAATTCTAGCCAGCAGTTCCAATTGTTCGTAGGGTTTAGTGACATAGTCATCCGCCCCTGCCTCAAACCCTGCTACTCGATCTGCTGGATTATCCTTTGCTGTAAGCAGCAAAATAGGTACTTGCTGATTTTGTCCCCTCAACTCACGACACAAGCTAAGACCATCTATACCTGGCAAAATTAAATCCAGTAGAATCAGATCATACTTAGTCACCTCGGCTAGTTCTAGTGCTGATTGACCCTCTCGAGCAATATCGACAGTAAACTGCTGTGCCATTAGGGAAGCTGCTAAGGCATGTGCCGTGTCTTGATTATCCTCAACGATAAGCAGTTTCATACAACCTATCTTTCAGTATTCATGACAGGTTCAAATTCATAGTGGTTTGTCGGCAAATCATATTGCTTCTTTTAAAGCTGTAATAAAAACATAATTTTTGTAGGTTGTGTTACAAAAACTTATTGACAAAATTAATATTCCGTAAGTAGTTTTAATTCATACATTAAGCCAACAATAATTTATTAACATCGACCTACATCACTAAGGACGAACAGCCGTTCGTCCTTACACTGTGGCTATGCTTCATTCATATGAAAACCACTATATTCTTTAGATTTATAGTTAAAAAAAGAACTATTTATACTCTATCAAGAGTGTTAGTTATTAAAAATTCTCACACGTCAAAAGTAATAATTGCTATAAGAAAAATTTGTATAGAAAAACACTTAAGTAGGTCGGTAAGAAAAACGATTATTCGTAAAGATCGGGCATAGGGCATATCCCATGCCCAATACCCTATTGATTCCATCAAACTTCTGGCCTATGGTTGGGAAAGGTACGCAGAGGCATTGAGAGCATGAGCATCCAAGCGCCTGTAAACAAGAAATTAATACCTACCAATAGTCCTAACACCCAAGCGGCACTGAATGGCCATTGATACAAAATTAAAATCCCTAAGATAATAGCTGAGATGCCGCTAAAGAGTGTCCAACCCCAGTTTCTATCTGGACGCACTTGGAATGCTGTAATTACCTCAAATATACCTTCAATCAGAAAGACAATTCCTAAGGCTAAGGTGAGGGAAAGTGCACCGCCCAAGACGTTACCTATTAACACAATCCCAGCAATTATATATAGAGCACCGATCACGAACTTAGGCCAAAAGCTTTTTTGCCGTGATTGAAATGCGTGGACAACTCGGACAATACCAGCAATCAATAAAGTCCAGGCAATTGCGATTGTGATGGCAATAGTGGCAATGAATGGTTCTGCGATCGCCGCGATACCTAGCACAATCATAAAAATGCCTAGAGCGATCGCCCACCCTGAGTTTCTTCTTACTTCGTTAATATTGTCAGAATTCATAACCGTTTCCAAAATGTCTTATTCGAGATGCTCATCAAACTGGTAGCACTATGTACTGAGGAGTTTATCGATCCCGAATAATTTTATGTTTGTTTGGCTTGACAAATTAACCAATTTGCCTATGTGCCTAACGCTAGTTGCCAAATCTAAGGAAAATCTGAGGAGATCATGCTAGCGCTGTTAAGCAGTCATAGTGTTCTGTTTTCCTTAGGGAGATCCAAAAAATAAAATGTCCAGCCTTTGTTGGTTGATCTGTCGGCACAATAGGTTATTCGTTGTAATAAGGCTGGACATTTTATTACTGGTAAGTGCCTTAACCGCCGACATGGACACCAGGACGTCTCTCAGGGTTCTTTTCAGCTCGACGAAGTACTTCACGGGTGACCACAGCAATATCACCTTCACCAAACAAGATAAAACGCATTAAGTATTGTAAAGGGTTGCCCTCAACCCAACCAAAGTAAGCATGGGGAATCTTACCTGTTAAATCACGAATATGGAGCAGTAAAGCCGCGATCACATTAGGGACTGCTGCACCCTGAGCACGTAGGATGCGGTAATCACCGACTTGCACTCCTTTAACTTTAATGACATCTGCAAATTCCGAAGCATCAGATACCATAACTTCTAGAAAGAGGATTGGATCGTCGGATGGAATATGATTGTCCTCGCGCACCTCTTTCTCTTTTAAAGAATACTCTTGGATATCACCATCATTTAACCGATTAGCAATGAGTCGTATTGCTCCCTGGCTTTCTTGGTCAATAAATTGGCGAGCATTGTCATCAAGTTCGATCTGTTCTACTCGTAGTTCAGTTGAACGCCAAACACGAGAAATGAGTGAGGTGAGGATGATAGCAGCAATGAAAAATGTCGCAATCTTAATCCCTTCTGGTCTTTCAATAATATTGACAATAGTAGTATATATAAATACTAGTGTAATGATTCCAAAGGCGAGTATGTCTCGCGTATTTCTTTCACGGTAGGCTGATAAGGTAACGGCAAAGGCTGCTGAAGTGATCAATACCAACACCCCAGTTGCGTAAGCTCCGCCTTGGGCTTCCACGTTAGCCCGAAAGATAATTGTGACAACAAAGGCGATCGCTGTATAGACTAATACTAGAGGTCGCCCAACTCGTGCCCAGTTGGGTGCCATACCGTAGCGTGGTAGGTAACGAGGCACAATATTGAGTAGTCCCGCCATTGCAGATGCACCTGCAAACCACAGAATCGAGATTGTACTGAGATCGTATAGAGTGCCAAAGCCATTGCCCAGATACAGATGTCCCAGATAAGCAAGGGCTCGTCCATTGGCTCTACCTCCAGCGGCAAATTCTCCAGGAGGAATCAGTAGAGTAGTTACAAAGCTGCTGGTGAGCAAAAAGAAGCTCATAATCACAGCTGCAGTAGTCAGCAGCTTACGTGTATTCCGAATACGCCCTATCGGGTACTCGGGAGTGTCCTGGCTACTACCTTTTACTAGGGGCATAACTGTCACGCCAGTCTCAAATCCTGACAGTCCTAGTGCTAATCTAGGGAATAACAAAACAGATATGCCGAGCATTATCAAAGGGTTGGAATAGCGTGTGAAGAGCGCAGTCTGCCATTGAGCGAGTACAGATGGGTGAGTTAGGATTTGATACAGACCATCACTAATAACAATCAAGTTTAACAACAGATAAACTGCGACCAAAATGACTGCAATACCGATTGCTTCTCGGAACCCTTTCAAAAACACTGCGCCCAGTAGAGCAATTAATATCAGAGTGATAGTAATGCTTTGATTGTGAAGTATCGGTGGAGTCAGCGGATTTTCGATGATGTGAGCTGTAGCATCAGCAGCAGAGAGGGTAATAGTGATGATAAAATCGGTTGCCACAAAACCGAGTAGGCACAGTATCAGAAATTTGCCTTGCCACCAAGAGAGCAACCTCTCCAAGATGGCAATAGACCCTTCACCATTAGGACTTTTGGCAGCAACACGCCGATAGATTGGCAGTGCACCAAACAGCGTCAGCAAAACCAGAATCAAGGTGGCTATCGGAGAAAGAGTGCCTGCTGCCAATGCTGCAATACCAGGTTGATAACCCAATGTGGAAAAATAATCTACACCAGTCAAGCACATAACCTGCCACCAAGGATGCTGGCGATGGGCCTGTTCATGATGGTAAGGTCCCTGCTTCTTGTGTCTGTCTTCTTCAAGCAACCATTGGATAAACTGATTGCTGAGCCGCTTTGTTAAAACAGTTGGTTTAGCCATCAAACTTCACGTGTTTGTGGTTTCTTAACTTAAACTACCCAAAATCTAGCACCATAAATTCATTGTAGGTTAGAGATTTTCAAAGCATAGTTTTCCAAAATCTTCGAGAAACCCAATTTCTCAAACCTATACTGATGCAAAATTGCATATAAATAAGTAACATTTAACCGTTAACTAACTTTCTCATTGCCTGCTGTAAGTCGTTGGTGAAGTCAGCAACTGCTTGTCTTGCACCTTGGCGACTTGCTTGATAAGCAGGGTAGCGTTCGGAAATAGATATTGGTTGCCCCACAGTTAGCTTGACCCGTTGTTTACCAAGAGTTGGGCGACGAACTGAGACATTATTACCCATAATCCGGTTTACCATATCCCAGATTCGTAAGGTTGTCTGAGCAAACCTTTCTGCAGTGGGTTTCTCGCGGATATACTTACCAGTGATAGCTACAAAACTTTCAACCAGCCGCATGTGCCACATCCGCAAAGAAGCTTCTTCGGCTATGTGATCGCCTAAAGCCCGTTCTATGGGAGATAGTGCCTTAACATCCTTAAATTCTTCTCTAAAAATATAATTCCAACCAGCTTGTTCTACTCGACGGCAGCGATCATTAAAATTTCCTTTAGGCTGTAGATCAAAATACTCTTCTGCAACTTGCAACACTGTATGCAATAAAGCCTGAAGACGAGCAGCTATCATTTCATTGACATCGTTTTCTTGCCCTTGTGTTGTCTGGGTCTGTGGTAGTTGTTGATGATAAAACCGCGTGTAAAACTGTTCCATGATCGCTAATAAACGTTCTGCCAAGCGCAATAGTCTTGGGTAGAGCTCTAAAGACGTTGCATCCTGCCCTTGTAGAGACGTTCCATGCAACGTCTCTACAGACTCTGATGGCAACCCACAAGCGGCTTCCAATTCACTTAAAAGATTTGCGATCGCACTCCAAGGTGGTGCAATGTAATTGTATTGAATCCCAACTGGTACAATAAAAACCTGCTCATCTCTCCCAGCCTTCTGCAGATCTTCAGCACACCAAAAGCCCAACTGTGCAATACCTGGCTCCAAAGGGTTGACAACTTCCGAAAGACCATTGGTAGCTCCTTCCGGTGCGGCAGCCATTGGGAAAGGTCCATTAGCAAACAAATCTCGTGCAGAACGCAACCCTGTCCAATCCGCCTTACCTCGTTGAATAGGCGTTGCACCCAAGCGAGAAGCAACCCAGCCAATGTAGGAACCTGCCCATAGAGGAATTCCACGATCATAGATAAAATGGGCATGAATTGGGTGTTGTAGCGATACCCCTTTGCTACGTGCAACATGAGGCAAAATGTGGGAAAGCAAATAGCCAAGACAGAGTGGATCTTCTACTTGGGGATGGCGAAATGCAATCAAAAAACGAATTTTTCCCTCTTGAAACTGGCGATAGAGATCTACCAAAACCTCTACATTGTCGGCTTCAACTTGGCGAATTGCGGTTTTTCCCCAAAGCCAAGTAGGTAGCAACCACTGAACGGCTCTCACAAACAAGGGGTTGAGTGCTGGAGGGATAAATTCCAGGGGTGGAAAAGCTCTGTAAACGACATTGGACAAAGTCAGTTTCTCCTAGGGTTGCAATTGGACAATTTAAAGTTAACTTAACTGAAGATAGAGTGAATTTGGAAAGGAAACAAACGATGCGACTGTCACAAATGTTATTCATTACACTTAGGGATGATCCAGCAGATGCTGAAATTCCTAGTCATAAACTACTTATCCGTGCAGGTTACATTCGTCGCATCGGTAGCGGTATATATGCTTATCTCCCCCTCATGTGGCGGGTATTACAAAAAGTTTCCCAAATTGTGCGGGAAGAGATGAACGCGACTGGTGCGCAAGAATGTCTTTTACCCCAGTTGCAACCCTCTGAATTATGGAAAGAGTCTGGACGCTGGGACACCTACACGAAAGCTGAGGGGATCATGTTTGCCCTTCAAGACCGCCGTGAACAAGAATTGGCACTCGGTCCAACTCACGAGGAAGTGATCACAACGATCGCCCGTGACATGATTCGTTCCTACCGCCAATTACCGCTAAACCTTTACCAAATTCAAACCAAGTTCCGTGATGAAATCCGTCCTCGGTTTGGTCTGATGCGGGGACGCGAATTTATTATGAAGGATGCTTATTCCTTCAATGCCAATGAAGAAAGCCTGAAAAAAACTTATCAGCAGATGTACCAAGCCTACACAAATGTTCTCCAGCGGAGTGGGTTGGCTTTTCGCGCTGTCCAAGCTGATTCTGGTGCCATTGGCGGTTCTGGTTCTCAAGAATTTATGGTGCTAGCAGAAGCTGGCGAAGATGAAGTCCTTTATACGGAAGATGGACAGTACGCCGCTAATGTGGAAAAGGCTGTGTCTTTACCCTTTGACGCTGAACCCTCACCGTTTTCTACTTATGAAAAACGGGAGACACCAGGAACAGAGACGATAGAGAAAGTCTCGCAATTTCTCAAATGTTCTCCCACCCAAATCGTCAAAAATGTCCTTTACCAGACAGTTTACGACAATGGTCTCACAGTTATGGCGTTGGTGAGTATTCGCGGCGATCAGGAAGTTAATGAAGTCAAGTTACACAATGAATTGACAAAACAAGCTTCTCAATATGGAGCAAAGACCATTCTCAATTTATCTGTACCTAGCACAGAAGCACAGGAAAAATGGGCAGCAAAGCTTTTGCCTTTGGGCTATATTGCTCCTGATATTGGAGACGAGTACATTCAAAACCAATTCAATAATCTTTCCTCTGGTGCGAAAAAAACAGGAGAAGGTTCCGTACATCCCAAGTTTTTGCGTTTGGTAGATAAAACGGTTGTTGATTTAAAGAACTTTGTCACGGGCGCAAATGAATCTGGCTACCATGTTGTGGGAGCAAACTGGGGAGTTCAATTTAAATTACCAGATATAATCGTAGATGTACGGAAAGCGAAAGCAGGCGATCGCGCTATTCACAATCCTGAGCAAACTATCAAGAGTGCTCGTGGAATTGAGGTAGGACACATTTTCCAATTAGGCACTAAGTACTCTCAAGCCATGGGAGCAACTTACACCAACGAACAAGGTGAAGAAAAACCCCTGATTATGGGTTGTTATGGTTTGGGTGTGTCGCGTCTGGCACAAGCGGCTGTTGAACAATCTTACGATCAAGATGGAATTATCTGGCCTGTCGCGATCGCCCCTTATCATGCAATTGTCACAATTCCCAACATCAACGATGCTCAGCAAGTTGAAATTGCGGAAAAACTCTACACAGAGCTTAATCAAGCAGGAGTTGAAACCTTACTTGATGACCGGAATGAACGAGCAGGGGTTAAATTCAAAGATGCTGATTTAATTGGAATTCCTTACAGGATTGTTACTGGACGAGCCATCTCTAACGGTAAAGTGGAAGTCGTAGAACGGCAAACCCGTAAATCTCAAGAAATTCCCATTAATGAAGTGGTATCAACTTTAAAGGGATGGATTGACTTAGCAAAGGGGGAATAGGGAATAGGGCATGGGGGGACAAGGGAAGGGGGACAAGGAGGACAAGGGGGACAAGGGGGACAAGGAGCAGAGGACCAGGGAAGCAAGCACAGAGGAATACTCCATCCTATGCCCTATGCCCTATGCCCTATGCCCTTGCCCTATGCCCACTCCTAACTCCTAACTCCCCATTCACAAACATATGGAATTCTTGACAATTTTCTTATCGAGTCTGCTGGGATTAGTTAGTCCTTTGGGAGTGTTGGTTGATCGCACTGCGGAAAATGCGATTCGTTCTCAGTTTGCTAAAGTAGGGCAATTACAAGTGCGAGTTGATAATTCTCCCTCTTATCAACTTGTGCAAGGAAAAGTGAAAAGAGTACGAATTGCGGGGCGCTCTTTGCAGTTCAAACGGCAAGATGTTCGGCTCGCACTTTTTGAATTGGAAACTGATGCAATTGAATTAGATCTTTCTAGTTTGAAGCACAGACGTCCTAAATTGAAACAACCTTTACAAGGTGGTGTGCGTCTAATTTTAACTCAGCAAGATGTCAACAAACTTTTACAATCGTCCCAGTTCATAACTAAGTTGCAACAACTAAAGATTAACTCAGTAAGCTACCCAAATACAAAGACTAGCCCTGGATACAATTTCATCAATCCCCAAGTGAATTTTTTGGCCAATAACCGCTTATTATTCCAAGTGGAATTACAAGAGGGTCACGGAAAGCCTCTGTTGATTAAGTTGGAAACAGGACTAAGTATAGTTAGTGGCAGGCATATTAACTTAGTTAATCCAGTGGTAGCAGTCAATGGTGAAAAGGTTCCAACTCAATTTGTAAATGTAGTTTTAAATAATTTCAATAAGCAATTAGATTTAGGTAATTTAGAAGGTGACGGACTACAAGTGCGAATTCTAAAATTAGAAATGAAACCAACAGCATTAGAGATTGCAGCATTTTTAAGAATAAAGCCATCCTCTAAGTATTTGGAAACTCTCATCTTGTAAGCATCGTCTTTAGCCAGGCTTCTCCTTAGAATAAGACTCTCTCAGCCTTAAGGAAGGTTGTTAATATGAAACAACAGCAAGGATCTAAGCGTATTTCTTCAGGTGTGATTGCCGCTGTCTCAGCAGCAGTGGTTGCAGTGGGTGGTGGTGTTGCTTGGTTGACATCGAACTCCAACCATTCTTCCTCGTCGTCAAATTCGAATTCTGCTCCAACAGCAATAACGCCGCCAGCATCACAGTTACCAACGACGACACCAAACCAAATTAACAATGAGCAAACTGCTCAAATATATTTTCTGAAAGATACAGGCAAAAATATTGCATTAGTTCCCCAGTCGATTAAAGTTAAAGCAGATCCCAACAAGCCCAACCAAGTTTTAGAAGCCGCTTTGAACACTTTATTGGCTGGATCTAATAACAAGACTGATTCCACCACTATCCCCAAAGGCACAAAATTGCTGGGGTTGAACATGAAAGATGATGGTATTCATGTGAATTTATCTCAAGAATTTACCAGTGGGGGTGGTAGCACCTCAATGATAGGTCGTGTGGGGCAGGTTCTCTACACTGCTACCAGCTTAGATCCAACAGCCAAGGTATACATAGAGGTAAACGGTAACAAGTTAGATGTTATCGGTGGTGAAGGATTAGAACTCGAACAGCCACTCACTCGTAATAGCTTTCAGAAAAACTATCAGCTTTAATCAACAGCCAGCAGTCAACAGTGTGGTCTGTTGACTGTTAACTGTTAACTGTTAATTGATTTACTTGGTATTTAGAACCCGAAAGTTTCGTGCCTGCTGTTCTAATCTGCTAGCTAGGCGATCGCACACCCGATTACACAATTCAAAAATCATTTCATCTTCTACTCGGTAGTAAGCGCAAGTACCTTCACTGCGGCGGCTGAGAATTCCTGCTTGCCACATGACTTTAAGGTGCTTAGACACATTTGCCTGAGAAGTTTGAGTTGCCTCTACTAACTCCTGCACACATTTTTCTTCATCTCTCAGTAGATGCAACAGACGCAGACGCATAGGCTCACTTAACAAGCTGAAGTATTCAGCTACTTGTTGCACAACTTCTGAAGGTACAGGCAACGTTTGTTTCATCAGGATTAACCAGTAAAAAAGGAACTAAAATTTAACAGGGACACATTCGATATATAGATTAATACTTAATCAGGGTTTATGCGCAATAAAGGTTGACCATATTCTACAGGTTCGCCATTTTGAACAAGAATTTCTACGACTTGTCCGGATACTTCTGTTTCAATCTCATTCATTAGCTTCATGGCTTCGATGATACACACGGTTTGACCACTACGGACGCGATCACCTACTTCCACAAATGGTGATTCATTGGGAGCTGGAGCACGATAAAACGTTCCCACCATTGGGGAAGGCACCTCAACAAGCTTCTGTTGCACAATGGGTGGTGGAGGCGCTGGTATTGATGTACCTGCAGGTGGAACATTATTTTCCAAGCGACGATTGACAAAAGTTTCCGTTGGTGCTGGCACCACTTGGGATGTAGGCGGTGGAGGGGGTGGTAATGCCACCGAACTAGCCACATTGCCTACATCCACATGCCCTGGCAATGTCTTACGTACAGTTAACTCCAGATCATCGCTTTTGAGCACTATTTCGGTAATGTCTGTTTGTGCAATAGTTACGAGCAGTTGACGGATTTCATTAAAGTCTAATGGCACAGTTTTTGTTTCCTCACACAATCAGATAGTAAATAGACTAAATCCGTAAAGAGAATTGATAGCGAGGCAGAGACATAAATCCCTATTATGCATAGGAATTGGGATTTGCATCTCTGGTGAAGTACAAAGTTACTCCCTACCTAAATATGTATCATTACGGGTGTCTATACGGATACGTTCTCCTTGAGAAATAAACAATGGAACCATCACCATTGCCCCGGTTTCAACAGTTGCTGGTTTCGTACCGCCTGTAGCGGTGTCACCTTTGACGCCTGGGTCAGTTTGCGTCACTTCCAAAGTTACAGAGTTGGGCAATTCCACTTCTAGGACTTGCTCGTTCCAGCGAACCACGTTCACTTCCATACCTTCTTTCAGGTATTTCACGCGATCGCCAATTTGAGCTGCGCTCAGTCTGCCTTCTTCGTAAGTTTCCATATCCATAAAGACGTAGTCATCACCCTCTTTATAGGTATGCTGCATTGTACTTTTTTCTAAGTTGGCTTGTGGTACTGTTTCGCCAGCTCGGAACGTTCTTTCTACCACGCTCCCACTCTGAGCATTTTTTAGTTTTGTCCTTACGAAGGCAGAGCCCTTGCCTGGCTTGACGTGGAGGAATTCTACCACTCGCCATACAGACCCATCTAATACAATTGAAACACCAGGTCGAAAGTCGTTACTGGAAATCATGAAGCTTTCATATTTTGGAAGACAATCGGCATTTATTGTACCCTCCAAGAGGAGAAATTAGTCATTAGTTATGAACTGTTAGTTATTAATACTCATCAAACCTTAGGGATGACTATCCTGATAGGACACTCAACTGCCACGACTAAAAAACACAGCAGCAATGATAATTAAACTTAACAGCGCTAAAGGTACCCAAAGATTCGGAAGATCGGACAAACTCATAAAATTTTTCAACTTTACAAAATGAAATGTTATTTTACATAGCTTTAGCTTGTAGCCTGAAAGGATTTCTTAGCTTCAGCTAACACCACTACTAACACCTATATAATTTGTTTTGAATCAGCCTGCATGGAGAAACCACCATGACATCTCCAGAGATATTGATATGGCTACAAGAACGCACGGCTTTAGGAATTCTGTCGTCTGCGCCCTTGAATGCGATCGCCCAAGTGATGAAAGAACGAGTTGTGCCAGCGAACCAAAATCTGGTGATAGAAGACACACCTCCAGAAGCACTCTATATTCTCCAGCAAGGTCAACTTGACACCAATAACGTCAGTCAAACTAACCCAGCGTTATCTGTGGGCTTTCTTCCAGGAGCAGTGATTCATCTGCAAGAACTTGTGTTGGATGAATTGGCTCAGCGTACTATCTTTACTGTCACAGAATGTCACCTATGGGTTGTGCCTGCTGCTAAATTTCGGGAATTAGTCGCCCAATACCCGGAAATTAATCAGGCTGTCTCTCGCCAAATGGCTCAAGAATTAGCGCAACTCTCATCTGCACTGACTTACGAGCAAGAACGTTTTGTGGCTTTGCGACCCTATTTAGTGACCAAAGCGCAGCGTGGAATTGTAGGAACAAGTCGCTATGCAGTGCAGCTGCGAGAAGAAATTAGAAAAGCCGCAACAAAACGAGAACCAGTCTTGATTTTTGGGGAACCAGGATTAGAAAAAGACAACATAGCCGCGCTGGTCCATTTTGGCTCTACAAAGCGCCGAGAACCAATTATTAAAGTTGCCTGTGGTCTTCTTCAACCTAACGGTGCAGATTTATTTGGTCGGTATAAAGGTAAACCAGGATTGTTGGAATGGTTAGGAGAAGGTACTTTAGTTCTCAACAACATTCAAGAAACACCCCCAGAGTTGTTGCCATTGTTGGCAAACTTCATCGAAACGAAAACATATACCCCTGTGAGTCGTCAGGGAGAAACACCTCCTGAACCCTACACAAGTCAAGCCCGTATCTTGATCATTGCGGAAAAAACCAGGACGACAATAGAGCATGTTGTTGATCAAATCATCAAAGTGCCGCCACTACGGGTGCGCAAAACTGATATAAAAGCTCAAGTGGAATACTATATAAGTCTCTACTGTCAGTCCAAAGGTGTTGCTAAACCTAAAGTGACACCAGAAGCTTTGCGCCGCCTACAATCATATGATTTTCCTGGTAACCTCAAAGAGTTACAAGATTTGGTGGAACGGGCGATCGTTCAAGCAGGGGAGGCAAAAGAGCTAACAGAAGAAATTTTCTGGTCAGCCCAAACGAAGAAAAAGCAATTTCGGTTGAATCTTTTAAACACCTATCCAAATCTCAGGTGGTTTCTACGCAGCCCGTGGTGGCCTGATCGTATTAACTACGGCTTTACTTTAACTGCGTTTGCTATTCTTGTCGGGGTACTCTTTGTTGGTCCCCAAACACGTGAACAAAATTTTGCTTTAAATCTATTCTGGGCTTGGTGGTGGCCTTTCTTCTTACTAGCATTTCCCTTCTTAGGTCGTATCTGGTGCTCTGTGTGTCCTTTCATGATCTACGGAGAAGTTACACAGAAGCTTTCTTTGTGGCTGTTTCCAAGAAAACTCAAGCGTTGGCCTAGGCAAGAAGCTGAAAAATGGGGGGGTTGGTTTCTGTTTGGACTGTTTACTCTCATATTTTTGTGGGAAGAACTCTGGGACTTAGAAAATACTGCCTACCTCTCTGCTTGTTTGTTGCTATTGATCACGGCTGGGGCAATGATTTTCTCTGCAATTTTTGAGAGGCGGTTTTGGTGTCGGTATCTTTGCCCTATTGGTGGGATGAATGGTTTATTTGCCAAACTCTCAATGACAGAACTTAGAGCACAACAAGGTATTTGTTCTGCGACTTGTACAACTTATCAATGTTATAAAGGTGGACCCCAAAAGGGTGAAGGAATGGAGACATTGGGTTGTCCACTATACTCTCACCCAGCACAATTAGAAGATAACAGAGACTGTGTGTTGTGCATGACTTGTCTTAAGGCTTGTCCCCATCGTTCTGTAGAGTTCAATTTACGTCCTCCTGGGATTGAGTTGTGGACAACCCATGTTCCACGCAGCTATGAAGTAGCCCTATTGTTTTTGCTCTTAGGCGGAGTTTATCTCCATCGTTTACCAGAGTTGCAATCTTGGTTAGGTTTACAACTGGACATAACACAGTTTTTGCCTCACTTGGGTTTGTCATTCTTGGCTTTGATTCTTCCAGCATTTGTAATATTTGCTGCATATGGATTAATGTCTCTAGGTGATTTCACTTTTAACCGCTTTGCTTGGGCTCATAAGGATGCTGCAGGCAGGGTAAAATTCAGCCGTAAGCACCGACCATTTGTAGAGCTTGCCTATGGCTATTTACCATTAGTCTTAGGTGGTAATTTGGCTCACTATTTACGTTTAGGTTTAGGGGAAGGTGGGCGGATTCTACCTATAGCTTTTGCTACCTTTGGTCTTCAAGGTGAGCAGTTACCTATACTAGTGGCGCATCCAGCTGTGATTGACTTTTTACAAGGTGTAACTCTAATTTTTGCAGTTTTACTTACAGTGGTGTTAACACAAAAAATTGCACGTCAACCCATGCGATCGCTTTTTTGGCAACATTTGGCAGCGATTCTCTTAGGAGCAAGCATGTGGGCAATTATTGTTTCTCAACCGTAGTCTAGTTTGGTTTCTTAAGTCTAGTTTGGTTTCTTAAGAATTAAAGAATGATCGTGCTTTCAGCTACAGTTGATCAATGGCAATTGAGCAACAATCTTAAAAAGAGCCTGAGAATGCAGCTTTTCCCATGAGTCATGCTGCTGTTTCATGAAACCTCGAATCATTGTTTGTGGTCTAGGACGCACTGGATATAAAGTCTTTCGTTTGCTAAGACAGCAGGGAGCATTAGTTGTTGGGATTCATCACCAACCAATTCCTGGAGAAGCAAAAGGAGACGTGATTGTTGGCAACCCATACGCAGCTGATACCTTGACAGCAGCGGGAATTGAACAAGCAGACGCTTTAGTAATAGCTAGTCCTGACGACGATCAGAATTTGTCGATCATGGTGCAAGCACGGGTGCTGAACCCTCGAGTTCGCATTATTAATCGCTTTTATAACACGAGTTTGGGCGATCGCTTGGATCAAACTGTGCCAAACCACTTAAGTATGAGTGTTATCGGTTTAGCTGCACCCGTTTTCACCTTTGCCGCATTGGGAAACCAAGCGATTGGACAGCTCAAATTATTTCATCAGACTTGGCCAATCTACGAAGAATATATTGATGAAAATCATCATTGGAACGGTTGCAAGTTGAGTGATTTGTGGAATGACCGTTCGCGGGTGCTAATTTACTATTTGCCCGTGCAGGGTGAGATGGATTTGGTATCTGCAGTGTTGTCTGGACAGGAGTTAAAGGTGGGCGATCGCTTAATTGTAGGTACCCAACCCTGCATTCGTCCCACACGCAAATCACTTGTTGCCAAAATGCTGAAAGTCTTCACCAATTGCCAGCAGTTTCAGCAGTATGCGCAGCCATTGGTGGTATTGACTGTTGTGCTATTCGTGATTATTGTACTTGCCACGCTCACCTACACATCTACTGATGTCAATCTTTCCATTGTCGATGCTCTGTATTTTGCCGTAGGGATGATCACTGGAGCAGGTGGTAATGACAAAGTAATAGAAAATGCTCCTAACAGCATTAAGTTGTTTACCATGATTATGATGTTGGTTGGAGCTGCTGTTATTGGTTTGTTATATGCACTTCTCAATGATTTTGTTTTAGGTAGCCACTTCAAGCAATTTTGGGATGTAGCACGAGTTCCTCATCGCCAGCACTACATCGTTTGTGGTTTAAGTAGCATAAGCATCAAAATTGTCCAACAACTTCATGCCAGTGGACATGAGCTCGTCGTCATTGAGAGAGATCCAAATAACAAGTTTGTCAACACTGCCCGAAGGATAGGTATTCCTGTTATTCATGGTGATGCTAGCTTCCCATCTATGTTGCAAACAGCAAATGTAGGTTCTGCCGCTGGACTGCTTGCTGTAACTGGTAATGATGCGACTAACTTAGAGATTGCTCTCAAGGCTAAAGGACTGACACCAAAAGTTCCCGTCATTGTTCATTATGCAGATCCTGATTTTGCTCGTATGGCAAAACAGGTGTTTGGGTTTGAGGCAGTACTTTGCCCGGCTGAACTAGCAGCTCCTGCTTTTGCCGCTGCTGCACTAGGCGGACAAATACTTGGTAACGGAATCACAGCAGATAGTCTTTGGGTGGCGTTTGCCACTTTGATCACACCATCGCACCCTTTTTGTGGACAGCAAGTGAAAGATGCAGCTATGTCTGCCGATTTTGTGCCTTTGTATGTGGAAACGAATTTACAAACTGTTCACGGTTGGGATTTGTTAGAAACCACTCTCAGTGATAGAGATGTTTTGTATTTGACTATGCCAGCAACAAGGCTGTATCAGTTATGGCGTAGCGCCCAGTCGCAGCATATGGCTAGAAGCTAAAATCGGTTCTTGGAAAAGCTCTGTAGTAAAAGAGAATATCCGTAAATTTAATGAAGCCATTTGTCAACATTTTAATTATAAATGTTGTTGACCCACCTATGGCAATCCTATTTGAGTTGTGAAAATTGCTTTTTTTATTGAACTGCCAAGAACGTCAACAGAGGAAACTCTTGTGCTCACAAATCATTTAGGTGTGTTATGGCATTAAGATTTGTGAGGAATAGGGTGCAGAATTTATCAGACTTGCTAATCGCAGTTTCACTTACATTAACAGTAGGTACAGCAGCATCCTTTATAGTTCCCGGAGGAAGATCCGGTGGAGCATTGTTAGGAAGCACCACTGGAGCAGTTCTGGGAGCAGCTATTTCGAGTAAGCGACAACGACAATCACTCGACTGGAAGTGCTACAAAAACAGGTAGCCAAACAAGAGGAGTGGCAAAAATTAAATGCACAGTTGACTAGTTTAAGAGTAAACGTGGCTGATCTTCGAAAGGAGCAAGCAGAACTAGCAACAGTTCAAGGGCAATTTATTCAAAAGCAAACAGAGTTACAGCAAGTTGAGCAGAGACTGGCAACTGTCACTCAGCACGCAGAAGAACTAGAACGGAGAGTTGCTGTCATTCATCAACAACACTGTTACATGCAAGCGATCGCCCGATAATTGTCATAGATACAAACGAGGATTGCTCCAGCCAACCATTTTTAATTCCTATTGGTGATAGAGTCTTCGAGATTGCTTTTCCTTATCTCAAGCCCATAGATATACAGACGGATAATATTCAGTTACAAGCTATCTATAATTTATCATTATGTGGTCAATCTTATAAGCTGTGTGTCACGGATAAAGTTCTAGATTTAG
>Ga0070738_10001473_pt1 | contig 46500 bp, 47 predicted proteins | sample Coa_R2_2_FD_66446 | JGI IMG/M metagenome (GOLD analysis project Ga0070738, IMG submission 66446) | Surface soil microbial communities from Centralia Pennsylvania, which are recovering from an underground coalmine fire - Coalmine... | ecosystem: Environmental > Terrestrial > Soil > Unclassified ...
TTGAGCCAGGAGGAGGCGGTCGGCCTCGTCGTCAACGGCTTCGTCAAGGACGTGCTGCAGCAGCTGCCGATGGAGTTCGCCGTCGAAGCGCAGAAGCTCATCTCGATCTCGCTCGAGGGATCGGTCGGCTAATGGTCGTCCTCGCGAGCCCCGCCGATGGTGGCTCGCGGCGCGGGACGACGCTTTTCAAGGATCAAGACAATGGCGTTACTTGAAGTCAGAGATTTGCATGTCCGGGTCGAGGAGCGCGAGATCCTCCACGGGCTCGACCTTACTGTGAATGCCGGCGAGGTGCATGCGATCATGGGGCCGAACGGCTCCGGCAAATCCACGCTGTCCCACGTCATTGCGGGCAAGCCCGGCTATGAGGTGACGGGGGGGCAGGTGCTGTTCAAGGGCGAGGACCTGCTCGCGATGGAGCCGGACGAGCGCGCCGCCAAGGGCGTTTTCCTGGCGTTCCAGTATCCGGTGGAAATCCCCGGCGTCGCCACCATGAACTTCCTGCGCACGGCGCTGAACTCGCAGCGAAAGGCGCGCGGCGAGGAGGAGTTCTCGACGCCGGACTTCCTGAAGAAGGTCCGTGAGGTCGCAAAGTCGCTCAACATTCCCCAGGACATGCTCCGCCGTGGCGTCAATGTCGGCTTCTCCGGCGGCGAGAAGAAGCGCAATGAGGTGTTGCAGATGGCGCTATTCCAGCCGAGCCTCTGCATCCTCGACGAGATGGATTCCGGCCTCGACATCGACGCGCTCCGGATCGCCGCCGACGGCGTCAATGCGCTGCGCTCGCCCGATCGCGCCATGGTCGTGATCACCCATTATCAGCGGCTCCTGAACTACATCGTGCCTGACGTCGTGCACGTGATGTCGAGGGGACGCGTCGTGAAGAGCGGCGGCAAGGAGCTGGCGCTGGAGCTCGAGGCCTCCGGCTACGCCCAGTTCGAGGACGCGGCCTGAAGGATTTTCCGATGAACCTGGTTCTGGCAAAAACCGATACCGGACGCACGGTGGACAATGTCTTCACCGCCGCCCGCGGCCGGCTGCCCGGCGTCGGTCCCGTCGCAGACGCCCGCGCCGAGGCCTTCGCGGCGTTCGAGCGCACGGGCCTGCCGCACCGGCGGATCGAGGAATGGAAATACACCGATCTGCGTGCGTTGGTGCGTGACGTGCTTCCGCTGGCGCCCCGGCCCGATGCCGCGGCGCTCGCGCGGGCGAAGGCTGCGGTCGCGCAGCAGGCGGCCGAGGGGGCAGCAAGGCTTGTCCTGGTCGACGGCGCCTTTGCACCCGAATTGTCCGATCTCGCCGCGCTCGGTGACGGCATCAGCGTGAAACCGCTGCGCGAGGTACTGGAGAACAGTGCCAATCCGGCCGCTGGCGACCTGCTGCTGACGTTGGCAACCGACCCGATGCTGTCGCTGAATGCCGCGATGGTGACCGATGGCGTGATCGTCAACGTCGCCGACGGCATGACGCTGGATCGCCCGATCCAGATCATCCATGTCGCAACGGCATCTGCGGCCGCCGCTTACACGCGCTCGCATGTGCAGCTTGGCAAGGGATCGCACGCGACGCTGGTGGAGAGCTTTGTCGCCGCCGAGGGGGCGGACGGCTACCAGGTCAATGATGCCGTGATCCTGTGGGTCGGCGATGGCGCCGAGCTGTCGCATGTGCGGTTGATGTCGGACGCTGCCGACGCCGTAAACATCTCCTCCGCGATCATCACGGCTGGCGCCAAGGCAAAACTGAACCTGTTCAACATGACCAGCGGCGGCGTCGTGAGCCGCTACCAGGGGTTTGTCACGCTGGCAGGCGAGGGCACCGATCTCTCCGTCAACGGCGTCAACCTGCTCAAGGGCAAGCAGCATGGCGACACCACGCTGGTGGTCGACCATGCCGTGCCGCATTGCACCAGCCGGGAGATTTTCCGCGCCGTGGTCGACGATCGCGGCCATTCGGTATTCCAGGGCCGCATCATCGTCCGCCCTGACGCGCAGAAGACCGACGGCAAGATGATGACGCGGGCGCTGCTGCTGTCCGACGAGGCCGAGGCCGACAACAAGCCGGAGCTGGAGATCTTCGCCGACGACGTCACCTGCGGCCATGGCGCGACATCGGGGGCGCTTGATGACAGCCTGCTGTTCTACCTGCGGGCGCGCGGTCTGCCCGAGAAGGAAGCGCAGGCGCTGCTGATCCTGGCCTTCCTCGGCGAGGCCATCGAGCAGATCGCCGACGATCATTTGCGCGAGTTCGTGGCCGGGCAGGCCGAGCGCTGGCTGGAGGCGCGGCGATGAACGCGCATCCGGCCGTTCTCAACGGGACTTACGACGTTGCCAGGCTGCGTGAGGATTTCCCGGCGCTGGCCATGCAGATCTATGGCAAGCCGCTGGTCTATCTCGACAACGCCGCGTCGGCGCAAAAGCCGAAGGCGGTGCTCGACCGCATGCTGCAGGCCTATACCAGCGAGTACGCCAATGTGCATCGCGGCCTGCACTATCTCGCCAATGCCGCGACCGAGGCCTATGAGGGCGCCCGGGGAAAGGTGGCGCAGTTCGTCAACGCCCGGCGTCCTGAGGAGATCATCTTCACCCGCAACGTCACCGAGGCGATCAACCTCGTGGCGTCGTCCTATGGCGAGCCGAACATCGGCGAGGGCGACGAGATCGTGCTCTCGATCATGGAGCACCATTCCAACATCGTGCCCTGGCATTTCCTCAGGGAGCGCCATGGCGCGGTGATCAAATGGGCGCCGGTCGACGATGACGGCAACTTCCTGATCGAGGAGTTCGAAAAGCTCCTGACCGCCCGCACGAAGCTGGTCGCGATCACCCAGATGTCGAATGCGCTGGGCACTGCCGTGCCGGTCAAGGACGTGGTGCGGCTGGCGCATGCCCGCGGCATCAAGGTGCTGGTCGACGGCGCGCAAGGCGCGGTGCATCTGCCTGTCGACGTGCAGGACATCGATTGCGATTTCTACGCCTTCACCGGCCACAAGCTCTACGGGCCGACCGGGATCGGCGTGCTCTATGCGAAGCACGCGCTGCTCGAGGCGATGCGCCCGTTCAACGGCGGCGGCGAGATGATCCGCGAGGTGGCGCAGGACTGGGTCACCTACGGCGATCCGCCACACAAGTTCGAGGCAGGTACGCCGCCGATCGTCCAGGCGATCGGGCTCGGGGCTGCGATCGACTATGTCAACTCGATCGGCAAGGCGCGAATTGCCGCGCACGAGCATGATCTCGTCGAATATGCGCAAGGGCGGCTCCGTGAGATCAATTCGTTGCGGCTGATCGGCACGGCGAAAGGCAAGGGGCCGGTGATCTCCTTCGAGCTGAAGGGCGCCCATCCCCACGACGTCGCGACCGTCATCGACCGCCAGGGCATTGCGGTGCGCGCCGGCACCCATTGCGTGATGCCGCTGTTAGAGAGGTTCAACGTGACGGCGACCTGCCGTGCGTCCTTTGGCATGTATAATACGCGGGAAGAAGTCGACCATCTGGTGCAGGCGCTGATCAAGGCGCGGGAACTGTTCGCATGACCGATATGACCGACACGGCTGATGTGAAAGCCAACCCCATGGAGACCCATTCGGCGCTGCCGCCGGATGAGACCGAGCGGCTGTCAAAGGACATCGTTGCCGCGCTGAAGACGGTGTTCGATCCGGAAATCCCGGCCGATATCTACGAACTCGGCCTGATCTACAAGGTCGACATCAAGGACGACCGCTCGATCGACGTGCTCATGACCCTGACCACGCCGAACTGCCCGGCGGCCGGCGAGTTGCCGACCATGGTCGAGAACGCCGTCGCCAGCGTTCCCGGCGTCGGCGTGGTGAGCGTGAATGTCGTGTGGGAGCCGGTCTGGTCGCCCGAGCGCATGAGCGACGAGGCACGGCTCGTGCTGAATATGTGGTGACGCGTAGCAACAACGAATGAGCAGCATTGATTTGCTGACGGGATTGACCACATGACTGACATGACCCAGGCACCAAACCCCGCTCCCAAGCCGAAAGTGCGCCCGCGTCCGCAGGTCATGCGCCTGACCGACGCGGCGGCGCAGCGTGTGCTCGAGCTGACGAAACGCGCCGATTCGGAAATCGTCGGCCTGCGCGTCGGGGTCAAGAACGGCGGCTGCGCCGGACAGTCCTACACGGTCGAATATGCCCATGAAGTCCGCCCGACCGACGAAGTGGTCGAGGACAAGGGCGTCAAGATCCTGGTCGACCCCAAGGCCGTCTTGTTCCTGCTCGGCACCGAGATGGACTACAAGGCTGACAGGATGCAGGCCCAGTTCGTGTTCAACAACCCGAACCAGATCTCCGCCTGCGGCTGCGGCGAGTCCGTGCAGCTCAAGCCGGCCGAGGTTTGATCCTCTCGTCGTCCCGGCGAAAGCCGCATACGACGGATAGCGGGTGCCAGGCACATGGACCGCGAATTCCTGACCGACCTGTTTGCACATTTCGGCCCCGTCACCATCCGCCGCATGTTTTCCGGCTTCGGCATTTCCGCCGACGGCACCAATTTCGCGCTGGCGCTGCGCAGCGGGCTGTATTTTCGTGCCGATGAGGCAACGATCCCGCAGTTCGAAGCGGAAGGCTCAAAGCCGTTCCAGTACCAGACCCGCGCCAAGATGGTGACGGTGGCGTCCTATTGGGAGCTGCCGGCGCGGCTGTTCGACGATTCCGAGGAACTGGCGGTGTGGGCGAGGGCGGCGCTCGCCGCAGCGCAACGCGCCGCGTCGAAAAAGCGCAAGGGGACGAAGAAATCCGCGAAGAAGGCTGTTGCCGCGAAGGCGACGACGGCAACAAAGAAACGCAAGAGCGCGCCACGCAAACGATCCTCATCCTGAGGAGCCTGCGTAGCAGGCGTCTCGAAGGATGGCCGCGGGCGAGAGCCGGGCCTTCATGGTTCGAGACGCGCTTCGCGCTCCTCACCATGAGGAGTTGGAATCACGCCACCTGGCTGCGGATCTCGGCGGAATATTCCGGGTCGACCTCGCAGATGACGCGGTTGCGCCCGGCGCGCTTGGCGGCGTAGAGGCAGGCGTCTGCGCGCTCGATCAGTGAATCGGTGTCGTCGCCCGCTTTCAGCATGGAGACGCCGACCGAGATGGTGACGCGGCCGAGAATTTCTCCGGTCGACTTCTTCTTCAATTCCTTAGCCATCACGGCGCGGCGGATGTGGTCGGCGACCGTCAGCGCCTGGCGCAGCGCGGTATTGGGCAGCACCACCGCAAACTCCTCGCCGCCGTAGCGCGCGGTGATGTCCTGGCCCTTGATGGTCTGTTTCAGCGACAGGCCGACCAGCCGCAGCACCTGATCGCCGGTGAGATGGCCGTAGGAATCGTTGAACGACTTGAAATGGTCGATGTCGAACATCAGCAGCGAGAGCGGCAGGTTGCTGGCGAGCGCGTTCTGCACCGCGGTCTCGATCATGCGATCGAAATATTTGCGGTTGCCGAGGCCGGTGAGTGGATCGGTCAGGCTCTCGGCGCGGATCGCTTCGAGGCTCTGCTGCAGGTTGCTGATCTCCACCTTCGACAGCGCCAGCCTTGCCTCGAGCGCCTTGTTGGTGTCGCGCATCTCGCGTGTCGATTTCACCAGGGTCCCGACGATCTCCTTGACCTGCGCGGCGGTGTGGGCCGTGTTGAGCCGCTCGGATGCGCCGACCAGGCTGGCGTCGTAGATTTGAGCCGCTCCGAGCGCCTCCGAGATCAGGTTCATCACATCGTCGATCTCGCCGATCACGCGCGAGCCGACCTTGTCGATGCGATCGGTGGTTTTGATGTGGGAGAGATAGGTGTCGTAGATCTGCTCGAGATCGGCTTCGGTCAGCTTGCCGTTGCGCGCCAGCGTCTCGTTGATGATCTTGTTGAGCGGGGCGTTGTAGCCGGTCGCGTAGACGTACCAGATCTCATAATTGCGGGGGATGGCGGTCTGGCGAAGGGATTTGATCTGCCCAAGAGCGACTTCGGCAAACGCCATCGTGCGTTCGTGTTCGTCGAGCACCCTGACCACGGCACTATCCCCAATAAGCGGGGCAGCGCCCGCCCGCGCGGCAATCATTCAAATTATCGTCGTCACGTTAATGGACGATCGTGAATGACCCGTAAACAAACGGGGTTAGACGCGGGCGCGCACCGGCCGCAGCAGGAATGCGGGAAGATGCGAATGATCCGCAGGCTCGGCATCCGCTTCGCGGGGCCGCCGCGTCTCGCTGCGCTGCGGTTGAGGCGCACGCTGCGATTGAGAGGGGGCGGGTGCGGGCGCCGCGTGGTGGCGTGTGCTGGCGTGGCGGGGTTCGCGCTCACGGCCTCCCTCGCGACCGGTCTTGCGGCCGCGGCGGCCAGCTTCCCGCGACCTCGGCTCGTGGGCCTCGTCGCTGGCACCGGCTTCGCTCGCGAAATTGCCTTCCGCACGCGGAATGTTCTGGCCGATCAGCTTTTCGATCGCGACGATGGATTTCTGGTCAGCCGGCGTGACAATCGAGATCGCCGTGCCGCTGCGTCCGGCGCGACCGGTGCGGCCGATGCGGTGCACGTAGTCATCGGGGTGGTGCGGCACGTCGAAGTTGAAGACGTGGCTGACTTCGGGGATGTCGAGGCCGCGCGCGGCGACGTCGGAGGCGACGAGGAGCGGCAGCTCGCCCTTGCGGAATTGATCCAGTGCGGCCATGCGCGCCGGCTGATCCATGTCGCCGTGCAGCGCGCCGACGCTGAAACCGTGCTTCTGCAGCGATTTGTAGAGCACCGCGACTTCGCGCTTGCGGTTGCAGAAGATGATGGCGTTCTTCAGGTCCTTGGCGTCGCGCAGCAGGCGGCGTAGCACCTCGCGCTTCTCATGCGGCTCGCTGCGGGAGGTGACCTGCGATTGCGTCACGGTGATCGCGGTGGTCGCGGGCTTGGAGACCTCGACCTTGACCGGATTGTGCAGGAACGCCTCGGTGATCCGGCGGATTTCCGCCGGCATCGTCGCCGTGAAGAACAGCGTCTGGCGCGTGAACGGCACCAGCTTGCAGACCCGTTCGATGTCGGGAATGAAACCCATGTCGAGCATGCGGTCGGCTTCGTCGATCACGAGCAGCTCGACACCGGTGAGCAGCAACCCGCCGCGCTCGGTGTGGTCGAGCAGGCGACCGGGCGTTGCGATCAGGACGTCGACCCCGCGGGTCAGCTTGGTGTCCTGGTCGCCGAACGAGACGCCGCCGATCAACAGCGCCACGTTGAGCTTCTGGCCCGCGCCGTAGCGATCGAAGTTTTCCTTAACTTGCGCCGCGAGCTCGCGGGTCGGCTCCAGGATCAGGGTGCGCGGCATGCGTGCCCGGGCGCGGCCCTTTTCCAGGATGGTGAGCATCGGAAGCACGAAGGCAGCGGTCTTGCCGGTGCCGGTCTGGGCGATGCCGAGAACGTCACGCCGGGTGAGGACGTGAGGAATCGCCTGTTCCTGAATGGGGGTGGGGGTTGTGTAGCCGGTGGCCGCAACAGCGGCCAAAACTTTGTCGGACAAACCGAGATGTGAAAAGGACATTGAGCCTCTAGTCGAAACCGCCGTTTGGAATCGAGGGTAAAAAGGCTGCCGCGTGCTGCCCCGAAACGGCGTGCTTTCAAAAGCTGGGGGCGCTGATTTACGCTGACCGGCGGCGCTTTCACGGAATCGCTTTTCTTGCGAACGTTGCCGCTTCGAGGCGGAACATAGGTCGAAATGGCCCAAAGTCAATGGAGCGGCTGCGGGAAGCGCTGAAAAACCCTAATGTTTTTGCATAAATACCAGTCAATTCGAAGGTTGCCATGTTCTCCAAGGCCCGTTTGGACACATTAAGCGACGGCATCTTTGCCGTCGCCATGACCTTGCTCGTGCTGGACGTGAGGCTGCCCGAGGACTTCCATCCCCGGAACGGCAGTGAGCTGCTGGAAGGGCTCGCCGGACTATGGCCCAAGCTTCTGCCTTATCTGCTCAGTTTCGGCGTCCTCGGCCTGCGCTGGCTGTCCAATATCCAGGTCCGCTCGCACGCTGAGACTGTCGGACGAGAATACGTCAATTGGTGGTTGCTCTATCTGCTGCTCATCACCTGCGTTCCCTTCACCACCATCGTGGTCGGCCGCTACGCCTTTTTGGCGCCGGCGATCTGGCTCTATGCCGGCCATACGCTGTTGATCGCGCTGGTCGGTGCGCGCCTGACCCTGATCACACCGGAGCTGGAGAAGGACGTGCACCTGCGCCGCTGGCAGCTCTCGGCGGGTCTCCTGATCATTTCCTCGCTGCTTGCGATTGCCGTCAGCTTCATCAGTCCGCGCAATGCGCTGTTTGCGCTCGCGCTCAATCTGCTGGCGCCGCTGCTGAGGCGATGGACCGGCGCAGCGGCCGTGGATTGAACCGGAGCGCCGGCTCGGCCGACTATTCGATCGAGGTGGTTTGAGCCAGGATTCTCTCATGACATGGTCGTCGCTCAAGGTCGCGCTGCTTTGCGCTCTCGTGGCCGCGCTCAATGCTGTCGCGGTGCCCGCGCATGCGGAAAAGCGCGTCGCGCTCGTCGTCGGCAACAATGACTACAGGAACGTGCCGAAGCTGCAGAAGGCGGTGAATGACGCCCGCGCCATGGGGGACGCGCTCAAGCAGCTCGGCTTCGAGGTGATGGTCGCGGAAAACCAGAACCGCCAGCAGTTTTCGCAGACGCTGCTCGCCTTCGACAATGCCGTCGGTCCCGGCGACACCGCGTTCTTCTTCTATGCCGGACATGGCTTTGAAATTGCCGGACAGAACTATCTGCTGCCGACCGACGTGCCGGCGGCGACCGAAGGACAGGAGGAGTTGGTGCGCGACGCCTCGGTGCTGGCCGACCGCATCGTCGAGCGGCTGCAGAACAAGCGGGTGCGCACCTCGATCCTCGTCTTCGATGCCTGCCGCAACAATCCGTTCGAACGATCGGGCACGCGCGCGGTCGCCGGCGGCGGCGGGCTCGCGCCGATGACGCAGCTGCCGGAAGGCGTGTTCTCGATCTTCTCGGCCGGTTACAAGCAGACCGCGCTCGACCGGCTCTCCAACGATGATGCAAGCCCCAATTCGGTGTTTACGCGCACCTTCGCCAAGGAGCTGTTGCAGCCCGGCGAGAATTTGGTCGAGGTCGCCCAGCACACCCGCAAGCTGGTGAGCGAGATGGCCGACAGCGTCGGCCACAAGCAGATCCCTGCCTATTCCGACCAGATGGTCGACAACGTGTTCCTCAACGGCGTTGCCAAGGATCCGGCCAAGGATCCGGCCAAGGATCCGGCCAAGGATTCGGCAAAGGACGCGACCCAGGCGGGCAAGCCCGCCGATCCGGCGCCGCAGAAGGTCGCGGCACTCCCGCCGGTTTCGGTGCCGCGCACCGCGCCGTCGAACGACAGCCTCAATGCGCCGATCGCGGCGTTCTCACGCCACAGCGGCGGCTGGACCGTGTCGTTCTCGATCGCCGATCCCGCGCTCGGCATTTCCTGGCGCATCGGAGATGCCGGCGACTTCCGGGAGACCGGCTTCATCGATACGCTCGACCCGCGCACGCGCAAGCGCATGCCCAATCCTTCGATCGAGCTGCCCGGCGATCAGGGACCCGCGACCATCGAGGTGCGCTATGTCGATGCGTCCGGCGAGCTGCAGGGGCCGTTTCCGATCAGGTTCGACCCCGAAGCCGCGCTGATCCGCGACCAGCGCAAGATTCTGGACATGACGGCGACGAGCTGGCTCTCGTTCCGCGAGTTCAACGGACTGCTGGTCTATTTCTCGCATCTGCTGTCCTATCGCTGTGCGATCCGCGAGGCGCGAATCGGCATCGACAATTCGGTGCCCGACCGCGTGTTGAAGATGCCGCCCTGCGACATGCGAGAACCGAATGAAATTCCGTATGGCGCCCAGCTCTACATGAAGCTTCCGCCCGCGACCCAGTTCATGTCCGTGGAGCTGACATACCGCGACGGCAGCGTGTCCGAGGTCAAGACCTTCCGGACCGCGAACCGCAGCAACAACTGACGACGACTGGTGCGGACGCGCCACGCGCCGGCCAAAGCGCGGGCTGGAGCCTCCCGGCTATTACCTGACGGTTGCTCCTCGCGCTTCAGCCCATGATCGAATAACCGCCGTCGACGGGAATCGCGGTACCCGTGACGAAATCGGACGCGGGCGAGGCGAGGAACACCGCGATCCCGGCAAAGTCCGAGATCTCGCCCCAGCGTGCCGCAGGCGTGCGCGCGAGCACGCGGTCGTGCAGGCCGTCGATCTCGGCGCGGGCGCGCTTGGTGAGATCGGTGTCGATCCAGCCGGGCAGGATCGCGTTGACCTGGATGTTGTCGCCGGCCCAGGCGCAGGCGCATGCGCGGGTGAACTGAACGATGCCTCCCTTGCTCGCGGCATAGGCGGGAACGAAGGTCGCGCCGAAGATCGACATCATCGAACCGATATTGATGATCTTGCCGCCGCCCGCGTGCTTCATGGCGGAGTAAGCCGCCTTGCTGCACAGGAACGCGCTGGTGAGGTTGGTGTCGATCACGCGCTCCCATTCATCGAGTTCAAGCGCGTGCGGCGGCTTGCGGATGTTGATGCCGGCGTTGTTGACGAGGATGTCGATGCGCCCGAGGTCGCGTCCGACCCGCGCGATCATCGCGTCGACGGCATCCTTGTCGGTGACGTCAGCAGTCACGGAGATCGCCTTGATGCCGCGGGACGCAAGCTCCGCCACGGCCTTGTCCGATTTCTCCGCGTTGCGGCCGATAATGGCAAGCGCTGCGCCTGCTTCGCCGAGGCCGCAGGCCATGCCGAGCCCGATGCCGCCATTGCCGCCGGTGACGATGGCGACCTTGCCGCCGAGATCGAACGGTTTTGCTGTCATAGCCTGCGTGCACTCCAAAGGATGATCAGCGCTTGGCTTGCCAGATGAAGATCAGCCCGAGCGCCGCCAGGGCCATGCCGTAGCCGGCCCACTGGATTTGATTGATCATGAAGCTGGTCTGCGGCCATTTGACCGTACCGGTGCCCTGGCCGATCCACAGCAGTCCCACGGCAAGCGCGAGGAGCCCGACGACAAGAAGCGCTGTGCGCATGTGTTTCCTCCCGGGGCCGTCGCTTCGACCGTTACGGCCATCCGAGGGCTGATGGCATCCAAAGCCTCGGCGCGCCTTGCTTGAGGCGGAGCCTAGCCGTGGTTCGAGCATGTTGCAAAGCCCGATGCCGCTTGAGGAGGGGGGGCCCACCAGTCACGTCCGAACGCCCGACGCCGGCGCCTCGAAATCAGGAAGCATCGAATCAAAAAGCCCCGGCCAGTGCCGGGGCTTTTAAGTTTTTCACAAGCAGGGAGGAAATCAGTACTTGCTCAGTACTTGGCAACCACCGGGCCGGTCCAGTTGAAGCGATAGACCAGCGAGGTCGAAATGGTCTGGTTCCAGGTGTTGAAGCGGATGCTGTCGCCAATCGGGAGATTGGTGGGAGTGGCAAACTCATCGAGAGTCTTCCGACCGTAGAAGGCCGAGCGATATTCAGTCTTCATGAACCAGCCGGGAGCAGTGATGCCGAAGATGTTGAGGTTGTTCTCGACACCACCACCGATGAACCAGCCGTTGCGGTTGTAGCTGTTGGTGTGGACACCCGCGTCCAGGCCAGTCACGGTGTCAAAGAACTCCGAACGGCCGAAATGCGCACCTGAATAACCGCCGTTCACGTAGGACAGGACGTTCGGGGCGACCAGATAGCCGACGCGCACGCCAGCGGCCCAGGAGTCCTCAAGCTTTTGGGTTCCAGTGATGCCGAAATTGGGACCAACGAACGGGTCCTGCAAGGAGCCTTTGATGCTGCCGAACTGGCCGTCGGCGAAGATGCCGGCAACCCACGTCTGGTTGAACTGCCAATCATAACCAGCACCGACCGTGCCGAACCAGCCGGAACCACCCTGCCGCTGGTTGACGGTCAGCGGGATGTTCGATCCGGTGTTTACGATTTGCTGGTCAGCCGCCCACAGGCCACCGCCGCCGCCACCGAAGACGTAGAAGCCGGTCCAGCTCGGCGCCATGACGGGCGGAGGAGCCTTGGTGTAGGTGCGGGGGGCGAGGTCGGCTGCGTAGGCCGATCCGGACATGACTGCCACCGCGGACAGGGCGAGCAGGAGCTTCTTCATTTTTGGTTCCTCAATCTCTTCAGCGTTCGACCGCCGTCGGTAAAACTCGGTGGGAGAACCGATCCCCAGCTCCCCCGGTGCACGCAATATAGCCGGTTCGGTTGAAAATGCTGTTGCCTGACAGGCACAGTCAGCGGAAAACCACCGCTGGTAGTCCAAACCGAAATTTTGCCAAGTGGCTGAAAGTTAAGAGGAATGTTTCGGTCCAGCGTGGAGTTGCGGCTCCACGCTGCACGGGATGGTTGTCGCCAATCAGACGTCCAGCTGGTCCTCGTTGGCGAATTCGGCCTTCTCGGAGATGAAAGCGAATCGCGCCTCGGCCTTGGTGCCCATCAGCCGCTCGACGGAATCAGCGGTGCCTTCGCGGTCGTCGGGCAGCAGCACCACGCGCAGCAGCGTACGCTTCGCCGGGTCCATCGTCGTTTCCTTGAGCTGCGCCGGCATCATTTCGCCGAGGCCTTTGAAGCGGTTGACCTCGACCTTGGCATTGGCGTTGAAGTCGCTCTTGATCCGCCGCTCTTTGTCGGCGTCGTCGGTGGCATAGACCGTCTTGCTGCCGTGGGTGAGTTTATAAAGTGGCGGCACTGCGAGATAGAGATGGCCCTCGTCGATCAGCCGCGGCATCTGCCGGTAGAAAAAGGTGATCAGAAGCGAAGCGATGTGCGCGCCGTCGACGTCGGCGTCGGTCATGAGGATGATGCGTGAGTAGCGCAGATCCTCTTCACGATAATGCGGGCCAGTGCCGCAGCCGAGCGCCAGCACGAGATCGGACAGCTGCGCATTCGCCATCAGCTTGTCCTTGCCGGCGGAGGCGACGTTGAGGATCTTGCCGCGCAGGGGTAGGATGGCCTGGGTCTTGCGGTCGCGCGCGGCCTTGGCGGTTCCGCCGGCCGAGTCGCCCTCGACAATGAAGATCTCCGAGCCGTCCTGCGCCGAATCGGTGCAGTCGGACAGCTTGCCGGGCAGACGCAGCTTCTTCACCGCGGTCTTGCGCGCGATCTCCTTTTCCTGGCGGCGGCGGATGCGCTCCTCGGCGCGCTCGACCACGAAATCGAACAGCCTGTTGGCTTGCACCGGATTGGCCGATAGCCAATGGTCGAACGGGTCTTTGACCGCCTGCTCGACAATCCGCTGCGCTTCCGCGGTCGCGAGCCGGTCCTTGGTCTGGCCCTGGAATTCGGGCTCGCGCACGAACACCGACAGCATCACGGCCGCGCCCACCATCACGTCTTCCGAGGTGACATTGGCCGCACGCTTGCCTTGCCCGACGCGCTCGGCGTGGTCCTTCAGGCCGCGCAGCAGCGCGCTGCGGATGCCGGATTCGTGGGTGCCGCCGTCGTGGGTGGGAATCGTGTTGCAGTAGGAGGAGACGAAGCCGTCGGCGTCGGCCGTCCACGCCACGGCCCATTCGCAGCCGCCATGGCCGCCGACGCGACCCGACCTGCCGGAGAAGATGTCCGGATGCACCAGCGTGTCGGCATGGATGGCCGCCGCGAGATAATCCTTCAAGCCGCCGGGGAAGTGGAAGCTCGCCTCCGGCGGCACGTCCTCGATGCCTTTCAGGAGCTCGGGCGCGCAGCGCCAGCGGATCTCGACACCGCCGAACAGATAGGCTTTCGAGCGCGCCATCTTGAACAGGCGCTGCGGCTTGAACGCGGCCTTGGCGCCGAAAATATCCGCATCCGGCTTGAAGCGAACCGTCGTGCCACGGCGGTTGTTGACCTTGCCGATCTCCTCGAGCTTGCCCTTGGGATGGCCGCGCTCGAACGCCATGCGGTAGAGCTTCTGGCCGCGCGCGACCTCGACCTCCAGCCGCGACGACAGCGCGTTCACCACGGACACGCCGACGCCGTGCAGGCCGCCCGAGGTCTCATAGACCTTGGAATCGAACTTGCCGCCGGCATGCAGCGTACACAGGATGACCTCGAGCGCGGACTTCTTGGGGAATTTCGGATGCGGGTCGATCGGAATGCCGCGCCCGTTGTCGGTCACGCTCAGGAAGCCGTCGGCGCCGAGCTCCACCTCGATGCGGTCGGCATGCCCGGCCAGCGCCTCATCCATCGAGTTGTCGATGACCTCGGCAAACAGGTGATGCAGCGCCTTTTCGTCGGTGCCCCCGATATACATTCCGGGGCGGCGGCGCACCGGTTCCAGGCCCTCCAGCACCTCGATGTCGCGGGCGGTATATTCGCCCTCGGCGCTTGTGGCGCGCGAAGCGGGCTTGGATGGTGTCTTGGATGGAACCTTCGACCCAGCCTTCCCTTTATCTTCGCTGGCCGCGAAGAGATCGGTGGGTGACTTTGATTTAGCAAGCGCTTTCAGTGACTTGGCCATATGTCTTCATGCAATGCGCGCGTGACGCGCGGGGATCGAATCGGCTTTGGCTGACTATGCCATGGCTGGGCTTAAAAAGTGACGGCGCGGCCCGCAAGGGGGGAGATTAGCGGGAACAAAAGCGCCATCCTTTGTGAGTTGAAGCGCATATAGTGGCGGGCGTACCTGATTTTTAGGCAGGGGGCTCGGACGGGTTCCAGACAAATCGGGCGGGAAGGCATTTTCGGCACATGGAAGAGTTTACCCGCGCCCTGGCCGGTTTCGTGCGCGACCATCAGGCCTGGGCGCCTCCCATCGTCCTCCTGCTGGCCTTCGGCGAATCGCTCGCCTTCATCTCGCTTTTGATCCCGGCCTGGGGCGCGCTGGTGGCAATCGGCGCGCTGATCGGGGTCAGCGGCATCAATTTCTTTCCAATCTGGATCGCGGGCTCGGTCGGGGCTGCGCTTGGCGACTGGGTCTCCTACTGGTTCGGCTACCGCTACAAGGAGCATGTCGCGCAGATGTGGCCGCTGTCGCACTACCCCGAGATATTGCCGCGCGGCGAGGCCTTCGTGCGGCGCTGGGGCGTGCCGAGCATCTTCATCGGCCGCTTCTTCGGTCCCTTGCGGGCCTCGGTGCCGCTCGCGGCCGGCATTTTCGAGATGCCGTACTGGCAGTTTCAGGTTGCCAATTTCGTCTCGGCCCTGGTCTGGGCCGCGGCGCTGCTCCTGTTTGGTGACGTGATCGCCAATGTATTGGAGTGGTTGTGGCGCCTGATCTAGCCGACAGCGGAATAGACCGAGGCGGGCAGGGGTTAGGCGCAACGAACCGCTTAAAACTATCATGTCGCCGGGAGGAACAAACATCATGTCATTCACACGACGCCAAGCTCTCGCCTCGGCCGCCGCGCTGGCCGCCGCGCCGCTATTGCCTGCTGCGCCGGCCACGGCCGCCGCGCCACCCGCCGAAAGGCAGGCGCCGAGCTTCTATCGCTACAGGGTCGGAGACATCATGGTCACCGTCGTCTCCGACGGCAAGAACGTGTTCAAGCTGGACGATTCCTTCATCACCAATGCCAAGAAGGAGGAGGTGAGTGCGGCGCTGCAGCAGGCCTACATGCCCTCCGGCATGATGACGATCTATTTCGCGCCGCTGGTGCTCAACATCGGCGGCAAGGTGGTCGTGATCGACACCGGCAATGGCGCGCTCGCCAAGCAGAACAGCAAGGGCGCCAACGGCCTGTTCGCCGACAATATGGTGGCTGCGGGCTTCGACCCGAAGGCCGTCGACATGGTGGTGATTTCGCACTTCCACGGCGATCACGTGAACGGACTGCTCACCGCCGACGGCACGCCGGCCTTTCCGAATGCCGAGGTGCTGGTGCCGGCGGTGGAGTGGAAATTCTGGATGGATGACGGCGAGATGAGCCGCGCCCCGGCCGGCCGCATGCAAAGCCTGTTCAAGAACAACCGCAACGTTTTCGATGCCGGCCTGAAGCGCAAGGTCACGCCATACGAATGGGGCAAGGACATCGTACCCGGCCTCACATCGGTCGAGACCATCGGCCACACGCCCGGCCACACCTCCTATGTGCTGTCATCGGGCAACGACAAGGTCTTCATCCAGTCCGACGTGACCAACAACCCGAACCCGTTCGCCACCCATCCAGAGTGGCACGCCTTTTTCGACCAGGATGGCGAGCAGGCGGAAAAGACCCGCAGACGGGTCTACGACATGGTGTCGGCGGAAAAACTGCTGCTGCAGGGCTTCCACTATCCATTCCCGGGGCTCGCCCATCTGGAGAAGGACGGCAACGGCTATCGGGTGATTCCGATGCCGTGGGACCCGACCATCTAGGCGATCATGCAGGCCTGCGTCCATCTCGATGGGCTGACCGACGGATATTCCCCTGGTGGGCCCTGTTCGGACACTTCGGATTTTCCCACTGGTAGGCGCGGCCCAAATCGCCGGGGCGCCATCGTACCTTGACGCCGGGCGCCCATGCCCTTATAGGGCGCGCCCATGATCAACGCCGCGACCATCCGCATCATGCGCCGCCGCCGCACCTTCGCGGCATTGGCGGTCATCGGCGTTTGAGATCGTCGCCTTTGCCGCCGGACAGGGTCCTGCGGCAGTTGTTCCTGCGACAAGCGCAAGTCCTGATCCGGCGGCTCCAAGGTCAACAGGAGCTGGATATGGACACGTCCCTTCACTACCTTCCTCTCACCGACATCGGTTCGCAACAGATCGCGCGTCTAATGCGCGACGAGCAACCAAAGGCCTTGGCTTTCGACCTGAGCCGGCTCGAAAGGAGCGCGCAATGACCCTCGCCGAAACCGCTTCCCCTACGGCTGCCGTAAGGACTGCGACGGTGTTTGTTGATGGTGGATCCGGAACGACCGGGCTTGGCATCAACGAGCGTCTGCAGCTGCAGAAGGACGTCGTGGTGAAGACCATCGCCGAGGACAGGCGCAAGGATCCCGCGGCCAAGCGGGCGTTGATGGAGGAGGTCGATCTCGTCATCCTCTGCCTGCCCGACGATGCCGCCAAGGAGACCGTTGCGCTGATCGACAGCATGGGCAATGCCGCCCCCAAGGTGCTCGACGCCTCCACTGCGTTCCGGGTGGCGCCGGATTGGGCCTATGGCTTCCCGGAGCTCGCCCCCGACCAGAGCGACAAGATCAAGTCCGCGCGAAAGGTCTCCAATCCCGGCTGTTATCCGACCGGCGGAATCGCGCTGCTGCGGCCTCTGGTCGATGCCGGTCTGTTGCCCGCGGATTATCCGGTGACCGTGAATGCGGTCAGCGGCTATTCGGGTGGCGGCAAGTCGATGATCGCAAGCTTCGAGAACGGTACTGCGCCTTCCTTCGAGCTCTACGGCCTCGGCTTCGAGCACAAGCACATCCCGGAGCTGCAGCTTTATTCAAATCTCACGCGCCGGCCGATCTTCGTGCCCTCGGTCGGCAACTATCGGCAGGGGATGCTGGTGTCGGTGCCGTTGCAGCTCGACGCGCTGCCGGGCAAGCCCACCGGGGCCGACCTGCAGGCCGCCTTGGCGGCGCGTTACGCCGGCAGCAAGTATGTGTCGGTGATGCCGCCCGGGAACGAAGCGGCCAGGAGCGGACGGATCGAGCCGGAGGCGCTGAACGAGACCAACCAGCTCGAGCTCTATGTCTTTGCCAGCGACAAGCATCACCAGGCGGTGCTGGTCGCCCGGCTGGACAATCTGGGCAAGGGCGCCTCGGGTGCCGCGGTGCAGAACCTGCGCCTGATGCTGGGGCTTGGCGACGTCTAGTCGCCGCAGATCCCGCCTGATGTCGGAAGATTCCGGGTTGGTTTCCCGCAACCAGCCCGGAATGAGGCGCTATACTGCCTGAATCTGAACGAGGCTGCCCAAATGGCTGACGATGCCAGCCGCACCGCTGTGCGCGAATTGCCGGTGACGCCGGCTGACATCACGGCTGCCGCTGCGGCGATCCGGGATGCGGTGCTTGTCACCGAATGCAATGAGAGCCGGACGCTCGGCGAAATCTGCGGCTGCAGGATCTGGCTCAAATTCGAAAACCTGCAATTCACTTCCTCCTTCAAGGAGCGCGGCGCGCTGAACCGCCTGAAGGCGCTGTCTGCCGATGAGCGTCGCCGCGGCGTGATTGCGATGTCGGCCGGCAACCACGCGCAGGGCGTCGCCTATCATGCCAAGCGGCTCGGCATTCCCGCGACCATCGTGATGCCGATCGGCACGCCCATGGTGAAGGTCGAGAACACCCGCCGCCACGGCGCCGAGGTGGTGATTTCGGGCGCGACGCTGGAGCAGGCAGGCGAGTTCGCCCGCCAGCACAGCGAGGCGCGTGGCATGACCATGATCCATCCTTATGACGACCCGCTGATCATCGCAGGGCAGGGCACCATCGCGCCAGAAATGTTCGATGCTGCGCCAGCGCTCGACACGCTCGTCGTGCCGATCGGCGGCGGCGGATTGATCTCGGGCATCGCGATCGCGGCCCGAGCCGTCAAGCCGGACTTGCGCATCGTCGGCGTCGAGGCCGCGCTTTATCCTTCGATGTACAACGCCATCTACGGGGTCGACCTGCCGATGCGCGGCGACACGCTTGCCGAGGGCATCGCGGTCAAATCGCCGGGCAGGATCACGACCGAGATCATCCGCGAGCTGGTGGACGAGATCGTGCTCGTCAGCGAGGATCAGATCGAGCGCGCGGTCGCAAGCCTGATCTCGATCGAGAAGACGGTCGCCGAGGGCGCCGGCGCCGTCGGTCTTGCGGCCGTCATGGCAAATCCCGAGCCGTTCGCGGGCCGCAATGTCGGCCTGGTCCTGACCGGCGGCAATATCGACACGCGGCTGATCGCCTCCGTCCTCACCCGCGAGCTCGCGCGCGAGGGCCGGCTGACGCAGCTTTCGCTCGACATCGTCGACCGGCCCGGCCAGCTGGCAGCCGTCTGCACCCTGCTCGCGGACGCTGGCGCCAACATCATCGAAGTGTCACATCAGCGGACGTTCTCCGACCTGCCGGCCAAGGGGACCTTGCTCGAGCTCGTCATCGAGACGCGCGACCGCGCTCATCTCGACGACGTGCTGGCGCGCTTGAGCGCGGCAGGATTGAAGGCGCGCTGCCCCTAGAAGACCTTGAAGATCGCCAACGCCAGCACGGCCTGTGCGAGGAAGCCGATGGTGAAGGCAAGCGTGCGGAACACCGGCAGGCCGAGGCTGTAGACGATCAGATGCGCCACGCGGGCCCAGAAATAGACCGCAGCGGCATAGACGGTCCATTTGGTCGAATAATCGATCTCGTTGAGGATCAGGATGAGCGGCGCGAAAATCACCAGATTTTCCACGGCATTGTCGTGCGCAAACATCAGCCGGGTGGCCCAGGGCGCATGCGGCTTGGCATCGCGGGTCGGATTGGCCATCGCGCCGCCGAGACCGCGGATCTGGCAGCGGTTGATGATGTAGGGGATCCACAAGATCCCCGTCAGAATCACCGTGCAGGTCAGCCAGAACAATTCGGGTGTCAGCAAACCGGGCGTCATCGTGTCCCCCTCAACGCATCAGGAATTGGCTCATTGGCTTTTATACCCGAGGGTGCGATGCCGCGCTATGCGCGAACCCGAACATAGCTGCCGGGCGCATCCTCGATCGGCGGCTGCGCGTCGGTGCCCACGCTGCGGGCCGCGACTTCTTCGGCGTCGACGCTGGCAAGCCATTCGCGCCAATGCGGCCACCAGGAGCCCTTGTGCTCCTGCGCTGCCTTCAGCCAGTCCTGCAGCGATACGTCGCGGATATTGTCGTTGGTCCAGTACTGATATTTGTTCGACGCCGGCGGATTGACGACGCCGGCGATATGGCCGGACCCTGACAGCACGAATTTCACCGGGCCGCCGAAGAACTGCGAGCCGTACAGCACGGAATCGGCGGGCGCGATGTGATCCTCGCGGGTGGCGAGGTTGTAGACCGGCACTTTCACCTTGGAGAGGTCGAGCAGGGTGTTGTCGAGCACCATGGTGCCTGCCGAGAGCCGGTTCTCCAGATAGCAGTTGCGCAAATAGTAGGAGTGATTGGCGGCGGGCATCCGCGTCGCGTCCGAGTTCCAGTGCAGGAGATCGAACGCGGACGGCGGCTGGCCTTTCAGATAATTCGAGACCACATAGGACCAGATCAGGTCGTTGGAGCGCAGCATGTTGAAGGCCATTGCCATCTTGGCGCCTTCCAGCACGCCGCTCTCCTGCATGTCGCGCTCGAGCGAGGAAATCTGGCCCTCGTCGACGAACACCAGCAAGTCGCCGGCATGCGTGAAGTCGACCTGCGCGGCGAGGAAGGTCGCCGATGTCACGCGCACCCGGCGCTTTTCGGCAAGCCAGGCCAGCGTGGTGGCGAGCATCGTCCCGCCGACGCAATAGCCGAGCGTGTGAACCTTCAACTCGCCCGTCGCTCTCTCGATGGCGTCCATCGCAGCAAGCGGGCCCTGTTTCATGTAGTCTTCCCAGGTCTTCGCTCCCAAGCTCTTGTCGGGATTGACCCAGGAGATGACGAAGACGGTGAGCCCCTGGTCGACGCACCATTTGATGAAGGATTTCTCGGGCCGCAGATCGAGAATGTAGTACTTGTTGATCCAGGGCGGCACGATCAGAAGCGGCGTGCGCAGCACCTTCTCGGTCGTCGGCTCGTACTGGATCAGCTGCATCAGGTCGTTCTGATAGATCACCTTGCCCGGCGTGGTCGCCATGTTGACGCCGATCTCGAGATTGGCGGGATCGGATTGCCTGATCTTCAGCGTGCCCTTGCCGGCCTCGATGTCCTCGGCCAGCATCTGCATGCCGCGGGCGAGATTGGTGCCGGAGGAGGCCAGCGTCTCGCGCAGCACTTCCGGATTGGTCAGCACGAAGTTCGACGGCGCCAGCGCATTGGTGATCTGCTGGACGTAGAATTCGGCCTTCTTGCGGGTGTGCGGATCGAGCCCTTCGGCATTGCGCACAAGATCATGCGCCCACTGCGTGGTGAGCAGATAGAGCTGCATCATGAAGTCGAAGAACTGGTTCGACTTCCACTCCGGATCGGCAAAGCGCTTGTCGCGCGGCGAGGGCGCGATCGCCGGCATCGATTCCTGTCCGGCAAGCCGGCGGGCCGCCGAGCCCCAGAGATCGAGATAACCCTTGGCGATCCGGGTCTGGATGTCGGAGGAGCGCTCATTGTCCGACAGCCAGTATTCGGCGACCGCGGTGAGGGTCTTGATCACCTCGGTCATCTCAGTCGGCTGATTGTCCTTCACCTCGCCGCTCTCGCGCGGCTTCAGATAGGCCGCAAGCGCCTTGCCGCCGTTTTCCAGCGCGCGGGCGAGGTTCATCGCAAAAGCTTCGGCGTCGAATTTCTTCGTCGCCTCTTTGCCAACTGTCACGTCATCCATGGCAAGACACTATCGATTCATTTTGCCGTCGTCACCGCGAGATCGCATCAAGCTTTGTTCGCCTTAACTTTTTTGGCATTGCAGCTGTTGCGCTGCGGTATCCATCTTGGTTCCGTCACAATCCGGCCCCATCGCTCTCGTCTACTGTTTTGACTTTAATCGGTTCCGACGGCAATGCCTTGAGCTGCGGCAAGACTGCGCGCCTCATTGTCGCCGCGGGGTGGGACTTGCATACAACGATGTCTTGGGATCGGCGGACAAAGGCTTTTGCCTTGCTGGCGCTGTGGGCAGCCGCCTTGAGTTGCTCGCTTGCCGGCTGCTCGAGTCCCATTGCCGACATGCCTTCGCTGGAGTCGGCCGATACCTCAGCCAAGTCCAAGGACGTTTATTTGCCGGTGCACGACCTGCCGCCGGATCGGGATGACGTCGTGATCACGCCCGAGCAGCGCGCCAAGATCGAGGCCGAGCTGGCTGCTGCAAGGGACCGCCAGACCCAGGCCTCGGCTGCGCAGGGTCCGGCGGCCCAGACCAGCCCAGGCCAGACCGCCGCAGCCCAGACCGCCGGCGCAAAGTGAACGCTGGCACTGCCCCCGGTCCGTGCTAAAAGAAATGGATTCAACCGCAATCAGGGCGGGCCTGCCTCATAATTTTGTCTCTGAATTCGTGCTATCGGTCTGTATTTGCACGACTTTCTTGTAGGGCCAGGTCCTCGCGCAATGCAAAGCCAGGGGGCTTTCGCGATTCCGCCCGGATGGTTGCTGGAGCTAGGGACCCATGGACGATTTTTACCGCATCCGCCGTCTGCCGCCTTACGTCTTCGAGCAAGTGAACCGGGCCAAGGCGGCCGCGCGGAATGCCGGCGCCGACATCATCGATCTCGGCATGGGCAACCCGGATCTGTCGGCCCCGCCGCACGTCCTCGAGAAGCTGAAGGAGACGCTGGGCAAGCCGCGGACCGACCGCTATTCCGCCTCGCGCGGCATTCCCGGCCTGCGCCGGGCCCAGGCCGCCTATTACCAGCGCCGGTTCGGGGTCAAGCTCAACCCGGAAACCCAGGTCGTGGCGACCCTGGGCTCGAAAGAGGGTTTTGCCAACGTGGCGCAGGCGATTACCGCGCCCGGCGACGTCATCCTTTGTCCGAACCCGAGCTATCCGATCCACGCCTTCGGCTTCCTGATGGCGGGCGGGGTGATCCGCTCGGTGCCCTCGGAGCCGACCCCGCAATTCTTCGAGGCGGTCGAGCGCGCCATCGTGCATTCGATTCCGAAGCCGATCGCGCTCGTCGTCTGCTACCCCTCCAATCCGACCGCCTATGTCGCGAGCCTCGATTTCTATCGCGACCTCGTTGCATTCGCCAAACGTCACGAGATCTTCATCCTCTCCGACCTCGCTTATGCCGAGGTCTATTTCGATGACGCCAATCCGCCGCCTTCGGTGCTGCAGGTGCCGGGCGCCATCGACGTCACCGTCGAGTTCACCTCGATGTCCAAGACCTTTTCCATGGCCGGTTGGCGCATGGGCTTTGCGGTCGGCAATGAGCGCATCATCGCGGCGCTGGCGCGGGTGAAATCCTATCTCGATTACGGTGCGTTCACGCCGGTCCAGGTGGCGGCGACCGCGGCGCTGAACGGCCCCGAGGATTGCATTCGCGAGATGCGCGACACCTACAGGAAGCGGCGCGATGCGCTGGTCGAATCCTTCGGGCGTGCGGGCTGGGACATTCCGCCGCCCGACGCCTCGATGTTTGCCTGGGCGCCGCTGCCCAAGGGATTCGAGGCGCTCGGCAGCATGCAGTTCGCGACCTTGATGGTGGAGAAGTCGGGCGTTGTGGTTTCGCCCGGCGTCGCCTTCGGCGAGCATGGCGAGGGCTTTGTCCGCATCGCCATGGTGGAAAACGAGCAACGCATCCGGCAGGCCGCCCGCGGCGTGCGCCGCTTCCTTGAAAGCGGCATCGAAACGTTGCACAACGTGGTTCCTCTCGCCAACCGGCGCTAACTCTCCTCCGGCAGGTCTGGTTCGTTATGGTCGCCCCCCTGAAAGTGGGTATTGCGGGCCTCGGCACCGTGGGTGCTGAGGTCGTCCGCCTCATCGAGGGCCAAAGCAGCGTGCTGTCGGCCCGCTGTGGCCGCCCGATCCGCGTCGTTGCGGTCACCGCGCGATCGAAAGCCAAGAAGCGCGGGCTCGACCTGCGCGGCATCACCTGGGCCAAGGATCCGCAGGCGCTCGCCGAGAATGCCGAGGTCGAATGCCTGGTCGAGTTGATCGGCGGCGCCGGCGACCCCGCGCTGTCGGCGATCGAGACGGCGCTGAAGTCCGGTAAATCGGTGGTGACCGCCAACAAGGCGCTGATCGCCAAGCACGGCTTGCGGCTTGCGAAGGCGGCAGAGGCGCACGGCGCCGCGCTGAACTTCGAGGCGGCGGTGGGAGCCGCGATTCCGGTCGTGAAGACGCTGCGCGAGGGGCTCGCCGGCACTGCGATCGACCGCGTCTACGGCATTCTCAACGGCACCTGCAATTACATCCTGACACGGATGGAGCAGGAGGGCCTGTCATTCGCCGAGTGCCTGGCCGACGCGCAGCGGCTCGGCTATGCCGAGGCCAATCCGAGCTTCGACGTCGACGGCCACGACACCGCGCAGAAGCTGGCGATCCTCGCCAGCCTCGCCTTCGGCACCAAGGTCGCGGAGAGCGCGATCTATGTCGAAGGCATCTCCTCGATCGCCCCAGAGGATCTGCGCGCCGCCGCCGATCTCGGCTACCGCGTCAAGCTGCTCGGCGTTGCCGTGCGCACCGCCAAGGGCATCGAGCAGCGCGTGCATCCGACCATGGTGCCGAAATCCTCCTCGATCGCGCAGGTCATGGGCGTGACCAACGCGGTCACCATCGACGGCGCAGGCATTCCGCCGATCACCCTGGTGGGCCCGGGCGCCGGCGGCGCCGCGACGGCCTCCGCCGTGGTTGCCGATATCGCCGATGTTGCGCGCGGGGTGCGGGTGAGCCCGTTCGGCCGGCCGGCCGAGAGCCTCAAGGCCACCGAGAAGGCGCCGATGGAGCGGCACGAAGGCGGCTATTACATCCGCCTGATGGCGCGCGATTTCCCGGGCACCGCGGCCTCGATCGCGACCCGGCTCGCGGAACAGAAGATTTCCATCGAATCCATCGTGCAGCGTCACCCCAACGGGGAAGCGCCCAAGGGCGGAAAATCGTCGCAGGTGCCTGTGATACTGATTACCTATGCGACGCATGAGGACGCGGTATATCGCGCGCTGAAAGCCGTGCAGCAGGACAAGGTGATCAGCGGCCGGCCCCAGGTGATCAGGATTGAAAAGAATTGACGACAAATCGTGCTGTTTGTGCGTTGATTGATTGACCGCGGGCCGCGAAGGCCCATTCAGACCGTCTTGAGGAGTGCGCAGATGTCGACCCATATTTCCGTTCCGCCGCAAATGCTGCTCGAGCGCATTCTGACGCTTGAACTGGTGCGGGTGACGGAGCGTGCGGCGGTGTCGTCGGCGCGGCTGCGCGGCCATGGCGAGGAGAAAGCGGCCGACCAGGCCGCGGTGGACGCGATGCGGCGCGAGCTCAACAAGCTGCCGATCGAGGGTACGATCGTGATCGGCGAGGGCGAACGCGACGAGGCGCCGATGCTGTTCATCGGCGAGAAAGTCGGCCTCAATGCCGGCCCCCGGGTCGACATCGCCGTCGATCCGCTCGAGGGCACCACGCTGTGCGCCAAGAACATGCCCGGTGCGATCGCCACCATGGCGATGGCCGACGGCGGCACGCTGCTGCACGCCCCCGACGTCTACATGCAGAAGCTTGCGATCGGTCCGGGCTATCCCAAGGGCGTGGTCGAGCTCGATGCGCCGCCATCGGAGAACGTCCGGCGTCTTGCGAAGGCCAAGGGCGTTGACCCGTCCGCCATCACCGTGCTGGTGCTCGACCGCCTGCGCCATGCCGACATCATCCAGGACGTGCGCGCGACGGGGGCTGCCGTGCGGCTGATCACCGACGGCGACGTCGCGGGCGTGATCCACTGTGCCGATCCTGACAACACCGGGGTCGACATGTATCTCGGCACGGGCGGCGCGCCGGAGGGCGTGCTGGCAGCTGTCGCGCTGCGTTGCATCGGCGGGCAGATGCAGTGCCGGCTCATCCTCGACAGCGAGGACAAGCGCGAACGCGCCCACAAGATGGGCATCACCGACCCGAAGAAGATCTACGGTATCGAGGACATGGCGCGCGGCGACTGCCTGTTTGCCGCAACCGGCGTCACCACCGGCTCGCTGTTGTCAGGCGTCAAGTTCCGCAAGGACGGCGTGATCGAGACCGACACCGTCGTGATGCGCTCGGTGACCGGCACCGTCCGCTATATCAAGGCCGAGCACCGGCAGCTGGAGAAGTTCCACCTGGACTAACCAGCCCCACGCGCCGTCATTCCGGGCCGCTCGCCCATGGCGAGCGAACCCGGAATCCAGAGGTTGTGGCGCGAGATTCCGGGTTCACGCTTCGCGTGCCCGGAATGACGAGAATAACAAGAATAGGAGGCGCGCATGTCCGATCTTTCCGCCGTCAAAGCGCTGGTGTTCGACGTGTTCGGCACCGTCGTCGATTGGCGCACCAGCCTGATCAACGATTTCACCACATGGGGCGCGAAGCGCGGCATCAAGGCCGACTGGGTCGCGCTGGTCGACGGCTGGCGCGCGGTCTACACGGCTTCGATGGACGAGGTGCGCAAGCATCCCGAGCGCGGCTACGTGATTCTCGACGTGCTGCATCGACGCTCGCTCGAGAAGCTGGTGCTGAGCCTCGGCATCTCAGGTTTGACCGACGCCGATCTGCACCATCTCACGATGGGCTGGCATCGCCTGCATCCGTGGCCCGACAGCGTCGCCGGGCTCACGCGGCTGAAGACGAAGTTCATCATCTCGCCGCTGTCGAACGGCAATGTCGCGCTGCTGACCAACATGGCGAAGTTCGCGGGCCTGCCCTGGGACCTCATCATGTCCGCGGAATTGTTCGCGCACTACAAGCCCGATCCCGAAACCTATCTCGGCGCAGCAAAGCTGCTTTGCTTGCGGCCGGCCGAGGTGATGATGGTGGCGGCCCACAATTACGATCTGAAGCACGCGCAGAAGCACGGACTGAAAACCGCCTTCGTGGCGCGGCCGACCGAATACGGCCCGCTGCAGAAAGTCGATTTCGAGGCCACCGGTAACTGGGACATCGTCGCCAGGGATTTTGGCGAGATCGCCGACAGGCTTGGGTGCTAACGCGCGCGGACGTCTATCCGGCGCCGCTGACGATCACCCCGAACCAGCCGAGGCCCCGATAGGTCTCGTAGCCGGGCGTGGCATGGAACGCGACCAGACCGCCCGAGCGATCATGGTAGAATCCGCTGTGCCGCCCGTCGAGCGACAGCGAGAGATGTTCGGACAGGATGCCCTGGCCGTCGGAGGCTGCGATGACGCGGAACCTGGAATCGACCAGCAGCACGCGTGCCTTGTCGTCGGCGCCGACCCGCACGCCCTGAACGATGGCGCGCGACTGCGGCTCCCAGTCGAAATGGATGGCGAGCACGCCGATCGGCTTGCCGCGCGATTGGCCGCCGGAGCGGACGCTCGCGCAATAGGTCGCGACCTGCGCGTTGCCGAGCAGAGGCTGGCACTCCACGTCGCCGGCGACATAGTCGTCACCGGAAGCAAGTCCGCGCGCCTGGCCGAACCATTTCGTCGCCGCAACGTTCTGGCCCCTGACATTGAAACGCTCGGGACGGCCGTTGGCGATGACGTTGCCCTCGAGGTCGCAGAGCCAGAGATCGAGATATACCGTATAGGCCGACAGGATGACGGCCAGTCGCTCTGAAACATGGGCGACGTTGGCGGCATCCGGCGCCGTGGCGCAATCGACGACGGCCGAATCGGTCGCCCACCAGCGCACGTCGCAGGTCCGCTCATAGAGATTGCGGTCGATCAGCTCGATGGCATTGAGCGAGAGGTCGACCAGCCGCTCGCCGCGCGAGCGCTTGACCATGTGTGCGATCGAGCTCATCAGGCTGCCGGTGCGCTTGGTGAGCTCGGTCTCGAGTTCGCGCGCGATGTTTTCGACCAGCTGCCCGACGCCGCGCACCTCCTGCGCCACCACGGCAAAACCCGCGCCTTGCGCGCCGGCACGCGAGCTTTCGATCAGCGCGTTCAGCGCCAGCATCTTCATCTGGTTGGTGATCTGCTGGATCGATTTGGTCTTGTCGCAGGCGATCTGGTTCACTTCGGCAGTCAGCCGCGCGATCATGCCGGAGATGTCGGCATTATCCTCGGTTGCCTCGACCGACGTGTTGGCGCGCGGTTTTGCGCGTTGGGTGGAGAGCGCGACGGACATTGCTTGCATCCTCATGCCGATGATCCCGCAGCCGGCTAGAAGCGGGAGAGGGAAGAATCGAAAAGACCTACTCGAAACAACTTGTGCGATGGTCGCCAAAGAGAGCTAACACGCTTTTAATTTCCGCGGCTTAGGCCGCATTTTGCAGTGTAAAAGCCTGCATCTTGTTTCGGCGGCGCGCTGCTTTTTTGTGCGATTCGGGATAAGAGAGGCGCGTCCCGCACGCTGTTGGTTCCGAGATCAGCCGTGGACAGACGCATACCCGTCTCTTTGTCCGGCGCGGTCTTCGTGCTTACGTGCAAGCAGCATCATGACGCTTCCTCTAGCCGCATTGCCTGTCGAATCGCCGCCGGCCTTTCTCGGCGTCAGCCACTCGCTGACCGGAAAGCTCTGGCGCGACCGGCTGGATGGGCGAGGGGCGGCCCTAGCGCTCGCGATCACGCAGCGCCATCAGCTGCCCGAGCTTCTGGCCCGGGTGCTGGCAGGGCGCGATGTCGACATCGATGCGGTGCCGGATTTCCTCGATCCGACCATCCGCAAATTGATGCCGGACCCCTACACCGTGACGCAGATGGAGACTGCGGCGAGGCGCATCGCGGACGCGGCCGTGCGCGGAGAAAAGGTCGCGATCTTCGGCGACTACGACGTCGATGGCGCGACCTCGGCGGCGCTGCTCGCCTGGCATCTGCGCCATTGCGGGCTCGATCCGCTGATCCACATCCCCGACCGCCTGTTCGAGGGGTATGGCCCCAACACCGAAGCCGTGCGCATGCTGGCGGGGAAGGGCGCGACGCTGCTCATCACCGTCGATTGCGGCACGACCAGCATCGAGCCGCTCGCCGAGGCGAGGAAACTCGGCATGTCGGTCGTCGTCATCGACCATCATCAATGCGGCGCCGAGTTGCCCGAAGTCGATGCGCTGGTGAACCCGAACCGGCCGGACGATCTCTCGGGGCTCGGCTATCTCGCCGCCGTCGGTCTTGTGCTGGTCACGCTGGTTGCGGTCAACCGCGAGCTGCGCAACCGCGGCTTCTGGACCGCCGAGATGCCCGAGCCTGATCTGTTGAGCATGCTGCATCATGTGGCGCTCGGCACCGTCGCCGATGTCGCGCCGCTGATCGGGCTCAACCGCGCGCTGGTGGCCAAAGGGCTGATCGCGATGCGCCGGCGCGACCATGTCGGCCATACCGCGCTGATGGATGTGGCGAGGCTCAACGGCCCGCCCGAAGCCTGGCATCTCGGCTTCATGCTGGGTCCGCGCATCAATGCCGGAGGGCGTATCGGGCGCGCCGATCTCGGCGTGCGGCTGCTGCTGGAAGGCGATCCGTCGGAGGCCGCGCGCATTGCGGCCGAGCTCGACCGTCTCAACGCCGAACGACGCGTGATCGAGCAGGCGGCGGAAGCGCAGGCCGAGGCGGAAGCGCTGGCTTCGCTCGGACTTGAGGACAAGGGCGCGGTGATCGTCACGGCCTCCGAAGGCTGGCATCCCGGCGTGGTCGGGCTCGTCGCGGCGCGGCTGAAGGAAAAGTTCTCCCGCCCCGCCTTTGCGATTGCGCTCGAGCCGGGCGGCGTCGGCACCGGATCGGGCCGGTCGATTGCCGGCGTCGACCTCGGCAAGGCGGTGCGCCAGGCCGTGATCGAAGGCATCCTGATCAAGGGTGGTGGTCATGCGATGGCCGCTGGCGTCACGTTGCGCAAGGAGAAGCTCGCCGCGTTCCGCGCCTATCTTGAGAATGCGCTCGGTCACGACGTGGCGCAGGCGCGGCATGTCAACGAGCTCTTCATCGACGGCGCAGTCACCGCGCGCAGCATCACGCCGGAGCTTGCACGGACGCTCGATCGCGCCGGCCCGTTCGGCAGCGGCAATCCGGAGCCGGTGCTGGCGCTGCCGGCGCACCAATTGATCTATGCCGACGAGGTCGGCCAGGCGCACCTGCGGCTGCGCTTCAAATCCGGCGACGGCGCGATCGTCAACGCCATGGCGTTCCGCTCGGTCGGCCAGAAGCTCGGCAACGCGCTGACCGAGCATCGCGGGCAGGCGCTGCATGTCGCAGGCGCGCTCAGCGTGGATCGCTATCAGGGCATCGAACGGGTACAGTTGCGCGTGCTCGATGTCGCGTTGCCCGACCAGGGGCCGGCATTGATCAGATAACGCACAAAGAAGCGCAAGAAGAAGCAAACGGGAGTGGACATGGCAGGGCAGGTTGAAGGCAAGGTTGCGTTGGTCACCGGAGGCGCGTCGGGTATCGGACAAGCGACCGCCGAATTGCTGGCGGAGGAGGGCGCCTCCGTCGTCGTGACCGACGTCGATGAGCTGAAAGGGCCCGACGTCGCGGCCGGCATCAAGAAGGCCGGCGGTGAGGCGGTGTTTCTGCATCAGGACGTCACCAGCGAGCCGCGCTGGGCGGAGGTGGTCGGCGAGATCAAGCGGCGCTATGGCAAGCTGGACGTGCTGGTGTCGAATGCCGGCATCGGGATCGGCGCGCCGTCGATCGTCGAGATGTCGCTCGCCGACTGGCGCCGGCAGACCGCGATCAATCTCGACGGCGTGTTTCTGTCGGTGAAATACAGCCTGCCCTTGATGCGCGAGACCGGCGGCGGCTCCATCATCATGATGTCGTCGCTGGCTGGCCTGCGCGGCTCGGCGACGCTCGCCGGCTATTCCGCCACCAAAGGCGGCGTACGGCTATTCGCCAAGTCGATTGCGATGGAATGTGCCTCGGCGGGTGACGGCATCCGCGTCAACTCGGTGCATCCTGGGATCATCGACACGCCGATCTGGACCAAGATTCCGGCCGGCGGGGCGTCGGCCGGCCAGAACGCGCCGATCGATTTCGAAGCGATGGCAAACCTCGCGGCACCCTTGGGGCGGCCCGGCCAGGCGCGTGAGATCGCCCAGGGCGTGCTCTATCTCGCCTCGGATGCCTCGAGCTACGTGACCGGGAGCGAGCTCGTCATCGACGGCGGCATGTTCGCAGGTACCGCGCCGCGCAGGACGTGAGCTGCGCTAGCCGCCCTGCCGCAAACGGGCGAGCACCTCAAGCCCACCATAGCCATCGGCCGGCGAAATGCCGGCCTTGAGCTGGAAGTCGCGCACCGCCTGCATGGTATCGTTGCCGACGCGGCCGTCGGTGCCGCCGGTGTCGAAGCCGGCTTTGGTCAGCCGCGTCTGCATCTCCTGTACCTCGGCAAGCGTCAGCGCGCGCTCGGAGCCGGGGAAAGGCTGGATGAAGGGGCCTGCGCCGAGAATGCGGTCGCCGAGATGGCAGATCGCGAGCGCATAGTTCATCGACGGATTGTAGCTGCGCACGGAATAGAAATTGGGGCCGAGCAGGAAAGCGGGGCCTCCGTCGACCGGGATCCACATCTGCGCCGACGCATTCGGCTGCGGGAATGCCTCGCCATCGGCGCGGGCCACGCCGGCAGCGGCCCAGGTGGCATAGGTCCGGCTGCCGTGCATCGTGCTGCCGGGGTTCTTGACCTCATAGCCCCAATGTTCGCCGCGATGATAATGGCCGCGATCGACCAGGAATTTTGCGGTCGAGCCGAGTGCGTCGTCAGGCTTGCCGAACGGCAAGATCCTGCCGTCGCCGTCATAGTCGATGCCGACATGGAGCCAGACTTCCGGCATCCATTGCGTATGGCCCATCGCACCGGCCCAGGAGCCGCGCATCTCCTGCGGCGTGCTCCAGCCCTTGTCGACGATGCGCAGCGCGTTGACGAGCTCGCTCTCCCAATAGGCCTTGCGGCGCGGCGCGTTCCAGGCGAGCGCGGCCAGCGACGGGAACACCGGGCGCATATGGTTCTTCTGCACCAGCGGATCGCCGTAGGCGGATTCCACGCCCCACAGGGCGAGCAGCGTCCCACGCTCGACGCCAAAATCCTTCTCGATGCGCGTAAACAGCGCCGCGTTTTTCTTCAGCGCCTCCTTGCCATGGATGATGCGCCAGTCGGAGACGCGGCGGTTGATATATTGCCAGACCTCCTCGTTGAACTCAGGCTGGTCGCCGATCTCCTTGAACACGCTCATGTCGGGCTCGACATGCGCCATGCAGCGCTCCCAGGTCGCCTCGGTGATGCCCTTGGACAGCGCGCGTTGGTGAAAGCCTGCCCGCCACCGCTCGAACCCGGCAGGCGCAGCCAGCACGCCCACGGGGCGGAGCAGCAGGGTCACAGCGCCAAGCCCGTGCGTCAGCCAGGCCCGGCGTGTCCAATTGTCCTGGGAATCGGCTTCGCTCATGGGCGCATTTTAGCGCCAAGGGCGAACCTGGGCAGAGCGCATTTTCACGCACCGGCGCCGCCGATCCTCGATAGGCCTGTCGTATCAGGGCTAGGTCAGTGCGACATTGAGCCGCGAAAAGACATCGCCGATCGGGTGGGCCAGCGCATAGCTGTTGAGCGGACTGATGTCGTCTTCGCCGGCGAAGTGCAGACCGACGGCGAGCCCGTCAGCGCTGTCGATCCAGAGCGCTCCGGAATCTCCCGGAAGACTGATCGCTGCGGACGGCGAATCCGCTTCCGGCACCAGGCGAAAGCCCTGCATCCATTGGGGGCCGTCGCCGTATTGGCTGTAGTCCAGCCGATAGTGGCCGTCGACGCCGTCGACCCGCGCATAGGTGATGCCCGAGACGGCTCCGCTTTTCACCAGCCGCATGCCCACAGCGGGCAGCTTGGTCGCAGTCGCGGTGTAGGTCGTGTTGAAGAGCTGATCATTCGCGTGTCCACCGGGGACAAGGCGGGCCAGAGCCGCATCGAACTGCTCGCCGAGCTGCAGCCAGCGCTCGAGCTGAGCGACCGTCGGTCCGTTGCTCGCATCCATGGGACCAGGCTGGGTAATCTCGTCATTGGGACGGGCCTCCGGGCCGCCGCAGAGCACGTGCCAGTTGCTGAGCAGGCAGAGGTTCTGGCTGTTCAGGTCGCGCACGATCGCGCCGAGGGTGCCCGTGGTCAGCTGCTTCCTGCTGCCGACACTGAGGCCGGGCTGTAGGGGATCATGGGCGGCGCGAGGATTGCTGCCATTGTGCGGCGCGTAGCCGACGCCGAGGACATCGATTTCGACGCCGCCGATTGCATCCGGCAATCGCTGATCCCGCTTGATGCTTGCGAGCTTCAGCTTTCGGTTCATATGGAAGCGAATGCCACGCCGTGCGGTCGCCTTGCCTTTCTCGTAGACAACACCGTAGTCGACCGCGCGGATATCATCCAGCCCGCGCGCAAGCTGCTTGGCCGCGACCAAAGCGGCCGCGATCCTCGCCGGCGTCGCGCGAGATGGCCTCGGCACGGCTAGTTCGCGTTGTCGGGAATCGACCAGAGAAAGTCGGTCCGCAGCACGCCCGCGGCGTAGGCCCGATCGTTTGGATCGGGATTGCCCCGGAAAATCGGCAGGAAGCCCGGATTCGGCGACGAGGCGCGGTGATGGCAGTTCATGCAATTGCTGAGGATGCCGCTTGGAAATCCTGCCTCGAGCCATGGATTGAACGCGACGTGCGGTGAGCCGTCGGACTCGGTCGGCAGGCTCAGATCATAGCTCGTGCTCATCAGGTAGTTTCGCCAGACGCCTGTGACCTTGTCGGTGCGGTCGGCAGCATAGGGACCGGCGTCCGGGCGATCATGCCACCAGAATGTCGCCCAGACCCAATCATCGATTTCCTTGGTGGTCATATGGCTGCCGGCGAATACCAGGTAGTCGCCCTCCTGCAGGGGCCGGTTGGAGCCGAACACGTCGGCCACAAACTGCTGCAGTCTCGGATTGTTCATTGCGTTCGCCGCCGTCTGGGCATCGACGACCACGTAATGGAATTGGTCCAGCCCGACGACATGCGAATTGGGCCTGGGTCCGTGGAAGTCGACGTTCGTCGTCTCGCCTGGCGGGATGTTGGTGCGGGTGGGATCGATCACGACCGCGCGTTTCCAGCTCGAATAGGGATGGCGTCCGGTTGGATTGGAGGCGTCATTCGCCGGATCCCAGATCGGCATCGGAGTTGGCGCATCCCTGGCGACCGGCCACCAGATCGTCTTGAGCGAAATCGCCGCTGCCGGAAAGGCCGGAATCGTCGTGTCGTTTGCGATCTCGGGATCCTTGTCCCCGCTCTGCTGCAGGTTGTTCAGCTGGGACTGCAAGTAGAGCTGTTTCGCGCGAATGTGGTTGTAGTTTGCAAAGTTGAACATCACCTCCGAGAGCAAGGCGTCGCCCGCGGCTTCCAAGGCCGGTTGACCCGGCACACCCACGAACTGCTGCGGGAGACGAAATTGCCGCACCACGCGGCGCGGACCGACGGCCTGCGGCGTCGGTCCGTTCGCGAACGCCTCCGCTTCAGCATACCAGGTTTCGAAGATCGCGTATTTGTTGTCCGGCGTCGGCTGCGTCATCCCCGCAAACACGTTCCAGACATGCGTGCGCTCGGCGCTGGTATTTCCGCTCCGACGGTACTGCTCCAGGGTTTGCTTGTCCGCCGGAAAATCGTAGCCCGGCGGGACATCGTAGTAGCCGGGCGGCGGAGAGGGGGTTTGCGCCCAGGCTCCGCCGTAAAACGCCTCGATGGAAAACGTCATGGCTGCAGCGAGCAACGGAATAATTCCGACGCGGAATGCAACAGCAACGCGACATAGCGAGCCCATTGGAGACCTCCTGCAATGCACAGGTCGAGACCTGCTTCAGGCGGGACAACCGTCGTCGATCCACGATGAAAACAGCGCAATATTTTCGGCGCTCCAGGGGCCCGAGCCCCCTTTGGTCGGAGACGGAGGCATGACGGCGCCACCGACGCCCTTGAGGCGTTTCAGGATTTCCGAGGCATTGGTCTTGACGTCAGCGTAGCTGGAGAGGTCGCAGAACCACGACATGTGCTGGATATCGATCGGCGTGAACAGAGGCAAAATATCTGCGGCGAAGCTCACGGGTTTCTCCATGACCGCTCCTGAAATTCATGACCGCGCTGGCGAATAATGGCTTGGTTATCATCGCAACCAGAACGATTGTCAAATAAATAATCAATCGACGCGAATGTCGGCCGCCGCTCCTTATGTCTCGCGCCCGAGCTCGCTCGCGATCCACGTAAGCCACTGCCTGACTGTCCGTTCAGCACCCGCAGTCAGGTTTGCCGCGAGGCGCCGCTCCTGCGCCATCGCCCGCTTGCGGCATTCTTCCAGCAGCTTCGTACCGCGGTGCGTCAGGGTCCATTGCAGCATCCGTCCATGCACCGGATGCGGCGTCTTCCGGATGGCGCCGTCGCGCTCGAGATTGCCGATGATGACGCCGACCGTCTGCGGCGTCAGCAGCGCGACGCGGGCAAGCTCGGCACCGGAGAGGCCCGGATAGGCCTTCAGCATCGTCAGCACCACGAATTGCGGCACGGTGACGCCGAGCTCGCCGAGCGAGCGCTCCAGCGTCAGCCGCGCGGCCGCCTGGGCCTGGCGCAGCAAGTAACCGAGATAGCCGCTCTCGCCGCGTTTGCCTTCGCCGGGAGCCGGGGGGCTGGCGCTGCGGGGCAACTGCCCGGCAGGGGCCATGCGGGTTCCCCGCCGCGCCGCCGTTTTGGCGCGGGCATCCTTCACGGTTCTTGCTGCGTTCTGCCGTTTTTCCGTCGGTTTGGTCAATTGCGGTTTCGTCTTCATCACGGTCTTGCGTCGCATATAAGAGCTCTTATAAGTTATCAGTAGGCTGATAACGTGAAAGAGGCAATAATGTCCCACGCCCGCGGCGAATATGACGAATTCAGGAAGATCGCGCCCGACATCTACGATGCGGTGTTCGCGCTGACCCAGCTTGCCGCCAGGGCCGGGCTCGACAAGCAGCTGCTCGAGCTGATCAAGCTGCGCGCCTCGCAGATCAACGGCTGCGCCTTCTGCCTGCAGCTTCATGTGCTGCAGAGCGAGCGGCTCGGGCTTTCCGCCGACAAGATCAACCTGGTTGCGGTCTGGCGCGAGGCGCCGATGTTCTCGTCCCGGGAGCGCGCGGCGCTGGCCTGGACCGAGGCCCTGACCTTGCTGCCCGAGGGCGTCAGCGACGAGATCTATGCTGAAGCGCGCCGGGAATTCTCGGAAACGGAGCTACTCTACCTCACCTCGGCGGTGGCTTCGATCAACACCTGGAACAGGTTCGGCGCGGCCTACCGCTGGACTCCGCCGCTGCGTCAGGGCGCACGGACGGCATCCTGAGCCAGAAGCCCCAGCCGGAGGAGACCGAGCATGACATCGATTGCAGTCAATGTCGCGCCGAGGCCATCGGCAGGGGCGGTCGTGCTAGCCGTCGTCGCCGGGCTCGCCTGCGCCTTGGCGATCGGGAGGGCGCTACCGCTGAGCATGGGTGCGATAACCGGTGCGGTGGCGCCGCTTTGCGCCAGCGCCGCCGAGGGATCGCCGCTCGACAAGGTCGAGGTGATCGCCTCCTATCCGCTGCCGAACGTCGCCGGCAAGCGCGTGACCATCGTGCGCGTCACCTACGGTCCCGGTGGTTTTTCGCGCCCGCACCGGCACGCCGGTTCGGTGACCGCCTACATCACCCGGGGCGAAATTCGCTCCCAACTCGGCGGCGGGCCGCTCGAGACCTTTGCAGTCGGCCAAACCTTCTTCGAGCCCCCGGGGTCGACGCATCTGGTGTCGGCCAATGCGAGCAACACCGAGCCCGCAGAATTGATCGCGGTGTTCGTGGCCGACGAAGGGGCGCAGCTCACGACCCTCCTCGATTGACAGCGTCGCGAGCGGAGCAGGTAGCGCTGCCGCTCCCAGGCCGCCAAGCCGATGCATCTGGACCGCTTGGCGCTGCGACGGTCAGTTCTCGCTGCCTTCCTGCGGATCGGGCTTGACCACATCTTCGGGCAGCGCATGCGCGACCGGGGACGCTGCGATCTGCGGACCGATCTCGTGACCGCGGCCGTGGATCAGGCGCTCATAGGCAGCGATCAAGGTGACGTAGGGGTTGACCCAGATCCAGCCGTCGCGCGTGAACACCTGCACATCGAAATGCAGATGACGGCTGGTGCCGTTGGGATGGTCGAGATAGTTGGAGACCACGCCAATCTGCTCGCCTTCAAACACCTCGCGCCCGTTGAGGAGACGATCCGCATCCATCGTGGACGGGTTCATGTGCATGTAGCGGAAACGGATGTGCTCGGTCGTGCTGTTGACCTGCAGCGTTGCCGCCTGTTGCTGTCTCGAGCGCAGCACGACGGCATCGCGCACGGCAAAGATCGGCTGCCGCTTGGGATCGCACACGCTCGACGGGGTATCGGGCGGGCAGGGCGCCGGCCGGATGTCCTGGCCCTGATGGCCAAAACCGGTGGCGCATTGGCCGACATTGAAGCTGCGCGCCTCGCAGAAACTGTCGCGCCAGGGATAGCCGCCGCTCGGGGAGTCCGATTTGTCGGTCGAGCGTCGCTTGCCGAAGGACTGCGAGTGCAGGAAGGCCGGCGCATTCAGCGGAAAGCGGATTTGCGAATAGACGTTGGGGTCGGCGCGGCCGCTCTGGTGATGGAAGCCGCTGCCCTGGATGAGGTCGCCGACCGGCCGGTAAGTGAAGCCGGCTGATTGATCGGTCGGCCGCTCGGACAGCAGCAGCTCGGCGTCCTGGCGCGGCGGTGCAGGCCGCCCGCCGGCCACATGAAGCGCCCTCAGAAACCGCTCTGCGATCGGATAGGCCTCGCGGCAGGCCAGCCGGCGCGGGCGGGGTGCGGAGTCCAGGCACTGGATGGAGACGACATAAGGAACGTCGAAGCGGGTGAAGGCATAGCGGACATAGCCTTCCCGGATGAAGCGGCGGAGATCGGGATATTGCGCAGCCAGGCTCTTGACCGGCTCACCCTTGCCGCCGGCGGGGTCGGCCACGTCATAGATCAGCAGCGAACCGGTGATCTGGACCTCGACCGGCTTGGCAAAGACGCGCGACGGCAGGCCGTCACCGGCGCCCGGCTCGAGCGAGAAGACGGCGTCGTAGCCGGAGGGGCCTGCGTCGAAGAAATCGACGCTGCGGAAGTCGGCCTGGTAGCGCGACACGGGGACAGCTTTTTCAGCCCCGTTCTGCCTCGCCTGCAGGAAGCCGGCGGTGTCGAACGGCAGCAGCACTGGCACGGCACTCTTCGCGATGCCGGCGAAGACCGGCTCCGTTGCAGCATTCAGCGCCACCCAGGCCGGCAGCGCTCGCGAATTGAAGCCATTGAGGCGGTGCTGGGGAGAGAAGCTGAAATCGGCGGTAAGCGAGGGGGCGGTCGCAAGCTCGACGCGGAGCTGATTCTGCGCCGCGCGCCAGTCGACATGCAGAACCGACGTCTCGGGCGGCCGGAACTCCTCGGCGGAAACCGCAAGCCCACCGGCGAGCAGCGAGGCGTAACCGGCCAGCAGGCTATAGACGAACCGGACTGCCGTTCCCCTCAACCCCGCGTCCCCCGGCGCAAACCCGCCCCGATATTAGTCCTTTGCGCGCTCGGCGTAAGAGCCGTCTTCGGTCATCACCACGATCCGCGTGCCCACGCTGATATGGGGAGGGACTGCGGTGCGGACGCCATTCGACAGCACGGCCGGCTTGTAGGACGACGAGGCGGTCTGGCCCTTGGTGACCGGCTCGGTCTCGACCACCTCCAGCGTCACCCGCTGTGGCAGCTGCATTGCCACAGGCGTTGTATCGTGCATCAGGAGCTTGACGGTCATGCTCTCCTGCAGGTAGGGCGCGGACGAGCCGACGATGTCCTTGGGCACTTGAACCTGGTCGTAGGTCTCCGGGTTCATGAAGTGATAGCCATCGCCATCTTCGTAGAGATAGGTGAAGTTGCGCTCCTCGACCGTCGCCTTTTCCACCTGGTCGGTGGTCTTGTAGCGCTCCGAGACCTTCACGCCGTCGCTGATTCGACGCATTTCGATCTGGCTGACGGGCGTTCCCTTGCCGGGATGGATGTTCTCGGCGCTCAAAACGACATAAAGCTTGCCGTCTTGCTCGATCACGTTGCCTTTGCGAATAGAGCTGGCGATGACTCTCAAAGCTGATTTTCCTGATATTTGGGCCCGAAACGGTACGAAATGCCGGTCTGGGGATGCGAATGATGCTGTTTCGGGCCGCAACATACTCATTTTGCCGCAGGACGCCAGCGTTTTGCCGCCACAGAGGCCAAACCTCTGATGGTCGGACCAGACCCGATTTCGCCCTGGTGGTCGGCGTCCCGACACGCCGATATCAGGCCATTTCTTCAGGCGAGAGCCGCGATCACGCGCAGCCTTCGGACCTGGTTCGAATCCCAGGGCTTTACCGAGGTCGAGACCGGGATTCTGCAGGTCTCCCCGGGCAATGAAACCCACCTACATGCGCCGCGCACCGAGCTGATCGGGGCAGATGGGAGGCGCGCGAAGCGTTATTTGCGCACCTCGCCGGAATTCGCCTGCAAGAAGCTGCTCGCTGCCGGCGAGATGAGGATATTCGAGTTTGCGCGAGTGTTTCGCGACCGCGAGCGAGGCGATCTGCACTTGCCCGAATTCACCATGCTGGAATGGTACCGGGCCAACGCGCCTTACGAGGAGATTATGGCGGATTGCGTGACCTTGATCGCGCAGGCCGCCCAGGCGACCGCGATCGGCAGCTTCTCCTTCCGCGGCAAGGCCTGCGATCCCCATGCCGAACCGGAATTGCTGACCGTTGCCGCGGCGTTCGAGCGGTACGCCGGCATCGATCTGCTGGCGACCGTCGAAGGCGGCGAAGGTGATCGCGCGGCGCTCGCCGACCTGGCCGAGGGCAAGGTGCGGCTTGCGGATGACGACAGCTGGTCCGATATTTTCAGCAAGATCCTGGTCGAATATGTCGAACCGCAGCTCGGGCTCGGGCATTTGACGGTATTGTTTGAATATCCTGCGCCGGAAGCGGCGCTGGCGCGGGTGAAATCCGCGGATGCGCGGGTCGCCGAGCGTTTCGAGGTCTATGCCTGCGGAGTCGAGCTCGCCAACGGCTTTGGCGAATTGACCGACGCGGCGGAGCAGCGCCGCCGGTTCGAGCTTGCGATGGATGAAAAGGAGCGCCGCTATGGCGAGCGCTATCCGCTGGATGAGGATTTTCTCGCCGCTGTTGCAAACATGCCGCAGGCCTGCGGCGTCGCGCTCGGCTTCGACAGGCTGGTGATGCTGGCAAGCGGTGCGCTTCGCATCGATCAGGTGACGTGGACGCCGGCGACCTTGGACAGATGAACAGAATGAAGCCTGCAACGACACTCCGCGATGCGCGTGAACTGGTGGCACAGGGTCTGGCGCCCGCCGCCGATCTCGCCGATCTCGAAAAGATTGCATCGCGCTATGCGGTTGCCATCACGCCGGAGCTTGCCGCGCTGATCGACCGGAACGATCCGTCCGACCCGATCGCGCGGCAGTTCGTGCCATCGAGGGAGGAATTGTCGGTCCACGAAAGCGAGCGCGCCGACCCGATCGGCGATGGCGCGTTTTCGCCGGTTGCGGGCATCGTCCACCGCTATCCCGACCGGGTGCTGCTGAAACTCGTCCACGTCTGCGCGGTCTATTGCCGCTTCTGCTTCCGCCGCGAGATGGTCGGTCCCGGCAAGGACAGCGCCTTGTCGGAGGAGGCCTATGCGAGCGCACTGGACTATATCCGTGCGAACAAGGGTATCTGGGAAGTGATCCTGACCGGCGGCGATCCGTTGATGCTGTCGCCGCGAAGGCTCGGCCAGGTGATGAACGATCTCGCGGCGATCGATCATGTCAGGATCATCCGCATTCACACCCGTGTCCCGGTCGCCGATCCCTCACGGATCAGCGAGCAGATGGTGCAGGCGCTGAGAGTCGATCGCGCCACCGTCTGGGTGGCGCTGCATGCCAATCACGCCCGGGAGCTTACGGAACGCGCTCGCAGGGCGGTGGCGCAGCTGGTTCAGGCCGGCATTCCCATGGTGAGCCAGTCCGTGCTGCTGCGCGGCGTCAATGACAATGTGGCCGCACTGGAAGAGTTGATGCGCGCTTTCGTTGAATGCCGCATCAAGCCGTATTACCTGCATCATGGCGACCTGGCGCCGGGGACGGCGCATCTGCGCACCACGCTCGCCCATGGCCAGGCCCTGATGGCTGCCTTGCGCGGGCGGGTATCCGGCTTGTGCCAGCCGCAATATGTCCTGGACATCCCGGGTGGCGCCGGCAAGTCCCCGGTGGGGCCGAGCTACCTGAGGGCGGAAAATTCTTTTGTGGGTGAACGTGATGCGGTTCGAGAAACGCGCTATCGTGTCACGGACTATTGTGGCGAGGTGCATCTCTATCCACCTCAGCCGTGATGGACATGGATCTGTTCGGGTATGACGGGCTCTGACGGGAGGAGCGATATGATGAGGAGCAACATGAAGACGACCGCCAGCGTATTGACGCTCCTGATCCTGTTCGGCGGAGCCGAGGCGATCGCCCAGAGCGGCATGAACAAGGGATCGGTCGGCCAGACCGTCAATGGCGGCATACCGGAGGCGCCAATCGGCCACCGCCAGCCGCGGGCCGGCGACGTGCCGAGCGAGAAGAATCTCTCCGATCCGAACAGCGTCCAGAACAAGGAGGACGCGGCGCTCGACAAGAAGATCAAGAGCATCTGCCGCGGCTGCTGACGGTCGCAAGGGGCGCGCGACTGGCGCACGCCCCGCACGTGCACGATTACGCCGAGAGCTCCTCGACCTTGCCGTCCGGCGTCGCACGGCGCGACGCAACCGCGTCCGCCAGCTGGTTCAGCACCGGCACGGTGGTCTCCCAATCGATGCAGCCATCCGTGATGCTCTGCCCGTAGGTGAGCGGCTTGCCGGGCTGCACGTCCTGACGGCCGGCAACGAGGTTGCTCTCGATCATGACGCCCATGATGCGGCGTTCGCCGCCGGCAACCTGCCGGGCGACGTCTGCCAGCACCCGCGGCTGGTTCTCCGGCTTCTTGTTGCTGTTGGCGTGGCTCGCATCGATCATCAGGCGCGGTCCGACGCCGGCCTGATGAAGCTCGAGTGCGGCGGCCTCGACACTGGCCGCATCATAATTCGGCGCACGGCCGCCGCGCAGGATGATATGGCAGTCGGCATTGCCGGTGGTCGCCGCAATCGCCGAGCGTCCGCCTTTGGTCACCGCCATGAAATGGTGGGGGTTCGACGCCGCCTTCACCGCATCGGCCGCGATGCGCACGCTGCCATCGGTGCCGTTCTTGAAGCCGACCGGGCAGGAGAGGCCGGAGGCGAGTTCGCGGTGGATCTGGCTCTCGGTCGTGCGTGCGCCGATGGCCGCCCATGAGACGAGATCGGCGATATATTGCGGCGTCGTCATGTCGAGGAATTCCGCGCCGGCGGGCAGCCCGAGATTGTTCACTGCCGACAGCACCGAGCGCGCCAGGCGCAGGCCCTTATTGATGTTGAAGCTGCCGTCGAGGTCGGGATCGTTGATCAGGCCCTTCCAGCCGACCGTGGTGCGCGGCTTTTCGAAATAGACGCGCATGACGATCTCGAGACGGTCGGCGAGGCGTTCGCGCAGATTCGCCAGCCGCTCGGCATAGTCGATCGCGGCGGCGGGGTCGTGGATCGAGCAGGGGCCGACGATGACGAGAAGCCGGTCGTCGGTGCCGTTCAGGATAGCATGGATGGCGTTGCGCGCGGCCATCACCACACGCGTTGCGGTGAGGGTCCGCGGGATTTCCCGCATCACCTCTTCCGGGGTCGTCAGTTCCTTGATTTCCCTGATCCGAAGATCGTCGGTCGTACTTAGCATGGCGGGCTCCTGTGGTTGAAAAACCCGTCGGCCAATAAAAAAGCCGCCAGGTCTGGCGGCTGTTTGGACTTTTGGCTGCAATTCGTCAGATTGCGCGCGATCCTCCCACCGCCAGCGAGCTGTCGTAGCTAAAGTACCAAAAATAGCTGGTGGCGAGGTTGATCATGGCGGCCCTCATAGCGCAGCCGCCGCGTCTTGTCACCCCCCAAAATCACCGGCGATTCACCCCTGCCGCGCGGCCAGCGCCATGCCAATCAGCGAGGCGCCGCCGAATACCAGGTTGATCCCGACCAAAAGACCGATCGCCCATTCGGCCGATCCCGGCAGGCCGGAGATGATCATGAAGGCGATCAGGATGTCGAAGACGCCGGCAACCATGAGCCACAGCCACCGCTCCGACAATTCGCGCCGGTGCTCCAATGCATACATGATGGTGGCGACGCCTTCGGCCAGGAAGTAGACGCCGATCACCAGCGTCAGGGTGTAGACGCCCTGCACCGGCTGCACGAGCAGGATGATGCCGGCGACCAGCGCGAGGGCGGCCGAGATCAACGCCCACCAGAAACCCGGCACGCCGCGCGCCCAGACGGTCAGCGCCAGCCCGGCGATGCCGCTGACCAGGAACATCCAGCCGACGAAGATCGTCACCGCAAGGCTCGCGAGCGGCGGCACGATCATCGCGGCAAGCCCGAGGATCACGAGCAGAATGCCCTCGATCAGGAACGCCTTCCAATGCTCGCGCACGGAAGCCTGCATCCGTGATTGCAGCTTCCTGATCTCGTCGCCGGCGTCCTGCGGAAGGGTCATCTCAAATCTCCCCAAATGGGCGTCCCGCGGGCCGGGACTATGCCGTCGTCCGCAAGCGGTTGCGACTGAATAGATAGATCGCGGTTGTGACAATCAATAGGCCGGTGCCGAGCAGGAGCGCCGTGAACCCGACCGGAACAAGCAGGATCGCCACGTTGCGGTCCGGATTGTGCAGCCAGTGGTGGAGCGAGGTCAAAACGAACACGAGCCCCATGAAGCCGGCGCCGCCGCCGAGCACCAGCAGCGCCCACATCCGCCGCAACTGGCTCAGCCGTTCGCGCGCCAGCGCGGTCCGCGGCGCGTGATGGCGCGCGACCCGCCGCACCAGGCGGGCCGCGAAGCCGATCGAGGAAAATCCGATCAGGACGCTGGCTGCGCCGAGCCAGAGCCGGAGCGTCGGCGCGAGATCGGGATATTTCTGCAGCATCAGAAGCGGGAAATCGAACCCCGCATGCAGCGCAAGCGGACCGATCAGGACCAGCGACAGGCTCGAGATGCGCGCCCAGTCGCGACTGTGCCGGTGGGCGCCGAGCGCGGTGCCGGAGCGCGCAAGCGCGAGATAGGCGCCGGCGATGATGCCGAGCGCGCCGTGGAACGGCACGGTGAGAACGCTGCGCAAGGCGGCAAGCGATCGCCACATGTCGGCGTGCTGCACGAGATAGGCGAGGTTCTCGTAAGCCGCAAAGCCGAGCCCCGCGGCGGCGCCGTAGACCACCGTGTCCATCGGACCGTCGAACGGCCGCCGCCGCGATGAGACCGCGACAATCACCAGGATCTTGACGGCCTCTTCGGGCAGGGCCACACCGAAAATCGAATGCACGGCCTGCGCCACCCAGATGTTGCCGGGGGCTGCGAACAGATTGATGAAGGGCGCGCGCACCACGCCGAGGAACGAGATGCTGGCGGCGCCGAGCAGAAACGCACCCCATACCCTGACCGGGGAGCCCGGCCGTTCGCCGGCGGCGATCACGAGCCACAGGATCAAAAGCGCGGGCCCGACCGCGGCGGCTCCGATGACGGTGGGGAGTGAATTGAGCAGGTTCATGCAGGACGGGAGATAGGCCTTTTTCCGGGGTTCGCTACGGCGCCCGATTGCGATTCACCATAGCCGTTTGCAGCGCCCGGTCGCGGCTTTTTTATTGGGCAGGCGCTGTTCGAAACACCGGCTCCGCACGCGTCGCGACCGGCGGGATGATCGCCCCGCAGCAGGTGGGCCGCAGGGCGGGATCGCGGATGGTCTTGCAATCCTGGGTTTCCACGACGGCTTTCGGGTGCGGTGCGTAAGCGGCGATCGGGCCGCAACACATCTCGTCATCGGCCGCTTCCCGGCCGGAATTTTGCGAGGGCAGGGACGCCATTGACCAACAATCTTTATTTGTTAGTCAAATCAACGAGTTTTCGAGCGCAATTGAAGCCGGAAGGCATGATTTGGCCGGCGCGGTCGATCAGCGTATTTGCGATGCGGCATCCGAAGCTTTAGCATCCGACTTCAGGGGCCGAGCGCCGGGCGGATTTGCAGAGCCGCGTGCATGATCGGCTCTTAAGTTGTTGTGACGACGTGTCATGGCGGGGTCTGCGGCCAGGCGCGATCGGCGTGCGCCGGGGGACGGAACGGCGAGGCATTCGAGGCATTGGGGATGATTTTATTGAGCGCCGCGCCTCGCCGACGGAATCGGTTCCGGGCGCGGGTCCCGCATATGATCGGGCTCGACTGCGCGTTGGTTTTGGCGTCTTGCGAGGTGAGGGCGGGCTCGAGGCACGTCCGGCACAGCCCACCTGCCAAGACGCCGTGATCCGACACCTGCTGGAATTGGAAAGCTTGAGGATATGTCTGCCCCTGCCCTTGATGCCGCCGTGATTTTTCTGGCCGCAACGGCCTTCTTTGCTGCTTTCGTGAACGGAGCCATCGGCTATGGCTTCTCGTCGCTCACCGTACCGCTGGCGCTGGTGTTCTACACCAATCGCATTCTCAATCCGGCGATCGTCATCGTCGAGGTCTTTGTCAATTTCTACGTCCTGTTCATCAACCTGAAGGGCGTCGCCACGGTCTGGCGGCGGGTGCTTCCGATTCTGATCGGGCTGCTGCCCGGCATCGCGGTCGGCGGCTATGCGCTGGCATCGCTGAGCCCGGGCTGGGTGAAGTTCGCCACCTACACCGTCATCCTGCCCCTGATCCTGCTGCAGGCCGCCGGCTGGCGCCGCCCGATCAAGGCGAGCTGGCTGATCGGCCTGCCGTTCGGATCGATGCTGGGCGTGCTCTATTCGGTGACGACCATCTCGGGCCCGCCTCTGGCGATGCTCTTCAACAATCAGGGCCTGGTGAAGAACGAGTTTCGCGCCGGTCTTGCTTTGGTCCGCGTGGCGGAATCGAGCGTCACCGCCCTCGTCTATTACAAGCTCGGCCTGTTCATCACCGAGGCCGGCAGCCTGCTTTATGTCTTCGTTCCGAGCGTCCTGCTCGGCATCCCCCTGGGGTCGTTTGTCATCCGGCAGCTGGACCCGGAGACCTTCCGCCGCATCTGCATGAGCTTCGATGCCTGGGTCGTAGGCTTCGGCCTGTCCCGGGTGCTGATCGAGCTGAACCTGATGGCGAGTCCCTGGGCCTACGGCGTCATGGCGGCGACGATGCTGATCGATCTGTGCCTGCTGTACACGTTCTTTGCCGCCCACAGGGCGAAGCCATCTTCGGACGCAAGCCGCGCGTGACGGGCAGGCGGCGCCGCGGCTAGTTGGCAGCGCCGGTCTTGGTCTTTGTCTTCGCGGTCTTTGCGGCGGGCGTCGATGCCGCGGCCTTCGGGGTGTCCGAGCGCACGGTGCCCCAGGGATCGCTCGGGCCCTTGTCGGGAATATTGCCGAGCGATCTCTGATAGGCGCGCTGGGCGTCCTTTTCAGCCTGGAGCTCGGTCGCCGACTTCTCCTTGTCGGCTTCGCCATAGCGCTGGACGTGGTTGTCCTGGGCGTAGGCCGTCGACGCCAACAGCGTGATCATCGCGGCGGCAAGAATAACGCGCATGGATCGTTCTCCCCTTTGGGATGGCTGCTCGATTCTCAGGCCGACCAGCCTGGAACGGCATTGTGTCTAAAACAAAAACGGCCGTCGCGCCAAGCGCTGAAATGGTCGGAAATCCCCCAAGCGAGCACGCTTCTAGTGTTGCGACTCTGACACTTCATTCCGTCATTCCGGGGCGCCGCGTCAGCGGCGAACTACGGTGCGCAATTGCGCACCTGAGAATCTCGAGGTTGCGGCGCGAGATTCCGGG
>Ga0070738_10001475_pt1 | contig 46460 bp, 27 predicted proteins | sample Coa_R2_2_FD_66446 | JGI IMG/M metagenome (GOLD analysis project Ga0070738, IMG submission 66446) | Surface soil microbial communities from Centralia Pennsylvania, which are recovering from an underground coalmine fire - Coalmine... | ecosystem: Environmental > Terrestrial > Soil > Unclassified ...
GATGTCCGCCAGCACATCGCCATCGACCACGAGTACATCCGCCAATTTGCCGACTTCGAGCGTACCGAACTCATCCGCACGTCCCATGATCTCGGCGCCGGTGCGTGTGGCACAGGTCAACACTTCCAGTGGCGAAAGGCCCACATACTTCACGAAGAAGGTCAGTTCCTTTGCGTAGTCGCCGTGTGGGTTCCACGCAAAGCCATAGTCGCCACCCATGCCAAGCCGACCACCGGCTTTCAGGATGCGCCGGGCGCTTTCCGCGCCTCCTTCCAGCGTTTCCTTGTGTCCGTCGATCACGCGCTGCGGCAATTTGAACTCACGACCGCGTTCCACGCTCGCCAGCTCGAAGTACAACGCCGGCACACACGGCACGTCGCGCTTGAGAAGCAACTCCAACCCCTCATCGTCGATGAACGTGCCGTGCTCGATGGCATCGTAACCGGCACGCAGCGCGTTTTTGATGCCTTCGGTGGCGCGGCAGTGACCGGTCACTTTCAGTTTGTGATTGTGCGCAGTGGCAACGACAGCGTGCATCTCTTCAAATGTCATGCACAACGTATGGTGATCGTTCGTATCGGGAGCGGCGGCGTCGCCAGTGGGGTACGTCTTCACCCACTCAATGCCGTCCTTCACCAATTTCCGCACTGCAGAACGGGCTTCATCGGGGCCATTGACAAGCAGAACCAAACCCTCCATCCCGATCTTGCGGAAGTCCGGGTTCCAGTCCATCAACCCGCCGACGCCGCAAATTTCTCTGCCACTGGCAGCCAAACGCGGACCGGGGCAGACGTCGTTTTCGATCGCGCGTTTCAGCCACACATCAATGTTGAAGAGACTCCCGCCACTTCGAGCGGAGGTATAGCCACACTCCAGGGCCAGTTTCGCGTTCGCGGCTGCGAGCAGCGTGACGTACTCAACGGGATATTTGATATCCAGGTCTTCGAGCGCCGCGACGTTGAAGTACGTGGGGTGGAAGTGCGCTTCCACCAGCCCCGGCATGATCGTCCCGCCGCGCGCATCGATACGCTCGGCATTCGCTTCGGCTGGTGGTGCGTCTCGCACTGCGCCAGCGTAGGTGATGCGCCCGTCGCGAACAACGACAGTCGCGTCGCGTACAGGTGGCCCGCCGTTGCCATCGATCAGCGTGCCGTTGGTGATGATTGTGGTGCCGGTGGCGAGTTTCATGGGAGAGTCGGTGTATATACGAGCCGCGACCGCGAGGGAGCGGGAAACAGCACCCGCTCCCTCGCGGTCGCGGCTCGCGAAGAAGTTATCACAACGAACCCAAGAACGAATGCAACAGCCGCTGTGTGGTGGGCGTATCCTGCCAGTGCATGAGATGACCCACGCCGCTGAGGTCTACGCGCGTGCAATCGTGAAGTGCGGCGGTCAGTGCTTTTGCATCCTCCGGCGGAAGCATTCCGCCTTTTTCTGGATCGCCGACGACGAGCAGCGTGGGACATTTGACGTGTTTTGCGGTGGTGAGCATATCGAAGCCGTCGAGCCAGCGCTTTTCGATTGCGGGGTCCATCGCGGCCGGGTCGAGGTCGTGCAGGCAGCGCGCCATGAATCGCAACGACGCGGCGTCGCGTAAATCGCCAAACCGCACCATCTCGCCTTTGCTATTCGGCACCTGCACTTCCGCGAGCAACTTGGCCACCGCCGATACATCCTTCCGGCCCGCGAACTTCCGCATCGCCGACCAGGTGTGGAAATAGAGCGTTGATTCGATTCGCGACAGGAAACTCGGCCCCGGCGGGTCGAGTAACACCACCGCCGTTACCAGCTCCGGCAGTTTCGCGGCTACGCCCAACGACACCAGCGCACCGAGAGAATGGCCCACCAGCACGCACTTCTTGTGTGCTTCCTTCACCGCCGCGACGAAATCGGGAATGTAATCCGCAACGCGATAGGCGCCCGGTGTGCGTGTCGAATCGCCGTGGCCGCGATGCGAGTACGCGTGGACATGCCACCAGCCGGTGAGGTCGGACAGGATCGGCGCGAAGTCTTCCCAGCAGCGGCCCAGGCCGTGCAGTAGCCAAAGTGATTCTTTCGCCACCGGCCCCGCGACACCCCAAAGCGCGGAGTATTCCTCGTCGTTACCGGTGGGGTTGACGATGGGGATGCTATCGGTTGTGAACATGGGAGAGGCTCTTGAGAGTGGTCCGCTCGGTGCGAGCGGGGCCGCAACGCGGCGAAAGGTCTTGTCACTCACTTCGTTCGCGACCCGCTCGCTCCGCGAGCGGACCACTCTGAGATTGCGGAGCGGGCCAGCTCGATCACACCAGTTTCCATCCCTTGCGATATTCGCGGTGGATGTACGCATCGGCCGTGGGGCAGTTCGTGGCCTTCATCGCCGTGGCGTCCCATTCCAGCCGCTTGCCGGCGCGGAACGCCACATTGCCGAGGTGGTTCGATTCCGTCAGCCAGCCGGCGTAGTCGAAGTTGCACAGCGTTGGAGCACCCGTCTTGGATGCGTGAATCCATTCCGCCCAGTGACCGAGCGACTTCTCGATGTAAGGCTTCGGCGGCGTGAAGCCCGCGAATTGCTTTTCGGGCAACAGCGTGTGCTTGAAGTAATCGGAAAGCAGCATCCCCTTCTCGCCGATGAACAGCACGCCGTCACGCCATTGCGGAATCTTCTTTTCGGTCCACAGGGCCGGTTTGTACGTCCCCTGGTGCCAGGTCAGCTTCACGGCGGGCAGCTTGTCGCGGGCCGGGAACTCATACACCGCAATCATCGATGCCGGCGCGATCTCCGGATGCGGTTTCGGGCCACTGGCTTCGACAGAAGTCGGCGCTTTCAGCTTCAACGCCCAGAACGGAAGATCGTTCCAGTGTGAGCCGAGGTCGGACATGGTGCCGTTGCCGAAATCCCACCAGCGGTACCACCGCGGACCAGGCACATAGACCGGATTGAACGGTCGCATCGGCGCCGGGCCGACCCACAATTCCCAGTCCAGATCCGCTGGGGGAACGACGGACTCTTTTGGCCGGTCGGTGAGGCCGACCATCACGTCCTTGAATCCGGGGAAGTCCTCGTACTTCTTCGCGTCCTCCTCCGATTGCAGTCCCCACGCACGCGATACCCACACGTGAACTTCCTTCACTGGGCCGATGGCGTCGGACTGAATCAGTTCGACCACGCGGCGGAAGTTGTCGTTCTGGTGGTTCTGCGTCCCCATCTGCGTGGCGAGCTTGGTTTTCGCGGCGGCTTCGCGAATGAAGCGTGCTTCGGCGATGTTGTGCGTCAGCGGCTTTTCGCAATACACGTGCTTGCCGTTGTGCAGTGCAAGCGCCGTGGCGAACGCGTGCGTGTGTTCGCAAGTGCTGACCACGACGGCGTCGAAGTTTTTCGCGGCCTTGTCGAAGAGTTGGCGGAAGTCGGTGAACTTCTGGGCGCTCTTGTGTTTCTCGGCGGCCTTCTCCACCGCGTTCTTGCTCACGTCACACAAGGCGACGATATTCTCGCTCTCCACTTGTTTGAGGTTGTAACCCCCGCGTCCACCGGAGCCGATCATGGCGATGTTGAGCTTTTCGTTGGCGTTGCGTGCTCGCAGGAACCGCGGCGCTGTGAGCGCCGTACCGGCAGCGAGAGCGGCAGATGTTTTCAGGAACGCGCGACGGTGGAGAGAGGAACGCGGCATGTTATGTGGCTCCTGTCTGAGCAGAGAAGAAGGAAGCAACGCCGATTATCGCGCCAGAATCGGCGGATACAAGGAGAAAGCGGACGCGGGGGAATGACACCGGGAGACAATGACAGCTGTGAAGAGAGGTTCAGGATAAGCTGAAATCGACTACGAAACCCATGATCCTTGCACGTCCGCGATCATCCACTCTTCGCCCCGGAGTTCGACTTGAAGCCAAGTTTTTGTCAGAAGTTACAGTTTCCCAAGAAACTTCCGCAACGCATGAGTTCGCAAGCAATCGGCGCACCATGGTATCAGCTTATGTTAATTAAATTCATTTGCACTGCGAAGTCTGACGTGTTTCAATCGTTACGCCAAACCGGAACCTGCTGATACCCCGATTCCTCCGCCATCTGGGAGACATCCTTGAGCGACACAAATGGTCCCGCTCCCACCACAACGCCTCCTATAGTCGTGGACGCAACCGGGGGCCGGCCGGACACGGTAACCGGTATCGATCTCAAAATCGGAGACAAGGATGCATACGGGTCAATAGTTGAGTTGGTGTTTCATAATTCACCGGGTAGATACACCATCTACCAGGTCGCTCCGCTCGAAGTACGAGTAGCTGGTGATACGTCCGCGCTTCATGGGCAAATCAAGATCAATCAACTCATCACAAAGATCGGCGAATATCGCCAGATTGAGAGGATCAGGCAATTATACAATTCGGGGTATGCTTACGCCGTCCGGCTGGCACTCGATGGCGATGTGGCCCAGGCCGAAGCCGCACTTCAACAGCTTCTGGACAGTGTGCAAGCCTATCTGATGCGGTCGTCGCGGCTGTCCTATCTTTTGGGTGCAATTTACTTGCTTGGAATCACGCTGGCTGTTTTCGGAGTGTTGGCACTATTCAACCTGATCGGCGACTTGGGAGTTCACATCTTTTCTGCAATGACCTTCGCCGCGATGGGTGGGGTCATGTCAGTCGCAATTGGAATAAAGAAAATCGATCTCGATCATCAAGAGAAAAAAATAGTGAATTGCTTTTATGGATCGATACGCACGCTCATAGCAATGATCGCGGGTGTCGTGGTTTTCTTTATGATCGAGTCGGGATTTGCGTTGTCGTTTCTCAAGATTTCCCCGAATACTCCCTACGCCTATCTGATCGCGGCGTTTCTGTCCGGTTTCAGCGAAATGTTAGTTCCCAATCTGATGGCAAAAATGGACGGTCAAGCAGGGGCCGCAGGAACTTCACCCACAGGAACTCCGCCCGCAGAAGGGCAAGTCGATCCGAAGGACAACCATCCCGACACTCCAAAAAAATAACAGCCGGTAGCGCGGCAATAAACGACGCGGACCGGGTGTTCCCCGGTCCGTTCGTATTCCTGCGGTGTTTACTTCCCAACCTGTTGTGTGGAAGGCTCACGGCAACGCCGAGGCGTCGATATCGAATTCGATATCGAAACCGCAGTCCGTGTGGTTGTTCCAGGTCGATATCGAATTCGATATCGACGCCTCGAAAGCGGTGCTGGAACAGCCTTCCTCGCGACACATGCTTGGCGAAACGCCCGGACGACGCAACATCGTCCTGCTGCAGAGCAGCGAGCTAAACCAACCACAGGAACAGAGGCAGAGTAACCGGCCGGGAAAGGTTCGGCAACCGCTCGGTAGCAGTTCCGGTGTCGGCTTCAGGAGTTAGATATTCACCCGATCGCCGAAGCGCTTTTCGAGAGCCCGTTCGGCGGCATCACCGAAGCGGTTGCGGCAGAGGTCGATGAAGCCCACCTTTTTGAGATGCGGAGAGCGAGCAATCGCAAAGGCGCCAACATCGTCGATTTCGTTGCTGTAGATGACGAGAAGTTTCAAGCGGGATAGATGCGGGCAGTTGGCCAGCGCCACGGCCAGTTCGTCGCCCAGGTCGTTCTTTTGAAGTCGTAGCGTCTGGAGGTTCGCAAGAGCCGGGGACTTGAGAAGTGCGTGCAGCGCCCCGATCTTGCGAATTCCATAGGCCAGATCGAGAACGCGGATCCGCTTCAGGTATGGTGATTTGGCAAGCGCCCGGGCTCCCACCAGAGACAGGCAGCCGAACGTCACATACTCCACCGGAGCCACTCGAAAGATTCGCTTCGCGTGCTTGTTGAATTCCTGCCATCCGGGAACGTGAATCCAGCCCGGCAACCCGCGCCAGAACCCCCAGGTAACACCCGGAATCGTGGGGAGATGACTGAGCCATTTCTTGGCGTGTTGCTTCTCCAATTCCTCCATTCGCGTGCACTCTGGATTCCCGCTGACGAAAACCGCCTCCATCCACGTTTGTGCGTGCTTGCACTGGAGGCGAATAAATTCGCCACGCGGGTCGTTGTGTTCGTCCAGCCAGTCGGCGTAGACGAGGCGAAGTGTGTCATCGTCAGGGTTCGCGAGAATCGTGGAGAGAAATGCGCTCTCGTCATTCATTGGGGCGTTCTTTCATGGTGTGGGGTTTTCAGTGAGAGCCGGTCCCGGCGCTCGCCTGATCTGTGGACGGACTCCTGACCCCGATGGTACGGCGGTTGCATGTTCACTGGATGTGTAAACCCATCGCCAGTGCCACAACGCGGAGAACTGTCATGTGGACCCTCGTCCTTTTCATTCCGATAATCCTCTTCCTGCTTGCCGAACTCATCGCGATGATCCTCTTCCTCGCTCGCCGTGATTGGGAAACAGTCCAGAACCAGAGGATGTATCAACCAACCTGAATCACGCGACTCACCTTTCGAGAGCGTTTCACGCCATCGGAGGCCGGCGACTGTTGGCAGTCGGTTGCGGTTCAGGTGTGAGGCAGTGCACTTGCCCTATCCTGAGCCGCAACCGACGCCCGTGGCATGCCTGTTGCACGCTTACTGGATGCGAAGCCATCGCCTGTACTACATCGCGGAGAGCTGCCATGTGGGTCGTCTTCATCCCATTATCAATTTTGTTCTTTCTCGCGCTCCTCGCTGCCGCGTACTTTTTCGCCCGTCGTGATGTGGGGCCCGGACCGAACCCGGAAGATGTGTTGAGACCCCGCGAATAATGCGACCCTTTTCACCCTGGCGTTTCACGCCATCGGCAATGGCCGACGGCCATTTGCGACCGGTTGCGGCTCTGGAGTGGGAGCAGCGCACTTGCCGCATCCGGATCCACATCCGGGCTTCGATGCGCTGAACCACGTTTTCCACGTCGCGCACAGAACATAAGCCGCCGCCAGCGCGACGATGAGAGCAACGACGATGAGTTGAACTGTTGTGGACATCTGATGGCAACCTTCTCGTTCTTCTCTTCCGGAGGCTTCACAACGGATTTCAAACGTTGGGGCGAGTTCGTCAGAAGTCCAAACCGTTGCAGTTGTGAATCGAAAATCGTGCAGTCCTTCGGACTGCGATAAGCCGGGAGGCCTGTCCGACATTGTGGGACAGGCCTGGCGGCCTCTCGGCAGGCGCAAGTCTGCCCCTTCTCACCCCACGATCAGCCGACCCACCTGGAACGTGAGCATGGCGCCGAGATACGCGAGCGTCGTCATGTAACTGAAGGTGAACGCGGGCCACAGCCAGCTTTTCGTTTCGCGCCAGATGGTGGCGAGGGTCGCCGCACACTGGCAACATAGCGCGAAGAACACCATCACCGACAACGCCACCGGCACGCCGTACTTTCCGCGCACGGGATCGGGCGCCCATTCTTTCTGTACCGCCCTGGTGAGCCCGGCGGCTTTTTCCTTCGCTTCGTCGTCGGCCTCGTTATTGCCGATCGCTTTCGTGTCCACTTCGCCCACGTCGTAAAGCAGACCGAAGGTACCGACGATCACCTCGCGCGCCGGGAAACTTGCCATCGCTGCTACGCCGATCTTCCAGTCCCAACCGAGCGGCTCAAACGCGGGTTCCAGCCACCGCCCCGCACGTCCCAGAATGCTCTGCCGCTTCCACTCGCCCCGCAGTTTGTCGGGCAACGCAGCCTCTTCGTCCAACTTCGCCAGTTCGTCTTGCTCTTGTTGCGATGCGTTCTCTTTTGCCTTGAGTTCCTTTCGGAGATCGACGTGCTGCCGCGCCTCTTCTTCGGCCTTTTCGAGGCGATCAGGATACGATCCGCCGTTGGCGTCGGTGTGGGGGAAGTAGAGAAGCGCCCACACGATTACCATCGCCGCGCAGATGATCGTCCCGGCGCGAAGAGTGAACGCCTTGCCTGCCTCGAACATCCGCCGCAATACCGAAATCACTTTCGGTCGGCGGTAGTGTGGCAGTTCCATCACGAACACGGGCGGGGCGCCGCGAAGCAGCGTTCGCTTGAGGGTGAGCGCCACGAGCGGCGCCACCGTGAAGCCGATCATGTACATTGCGAAGAGCACCAGCCCGGGCAGCCAACCTGATGAACCCGGCCTGGCGATGAAGGCCCCAATCAGAAGCACATACACCGGCAACCGGGCGGAACAACTCATGAGCGGCGCAACGAGGATCGTCGCAAAGCGGTCGCGGCGGTTCTCGATCACGCGTGTTGCCATGATCCCCGGCACCGCACACGCCACGCTTGAGAGCATGGGGATGAAGGACTTCCCGCTTAACCCGCAGCGGCTCATGACGCGATCCATCAGAAACGCGGCGCGAGCCATATAGCCGCAATCCTCGAGAATGGCGATGAAGCCGAAGAGGATCATGATCTGCGGCAGAAACACCAGGACGCTGCCCACGCCCTTGATGATGCCGTCCACGACAAGCCCACGAAGCGGGCCAGAGGGCATGACCTCTTCCGCGGCTTTTGCCACCGATTCACGCACACCGTCGATCGCATCCATGAGCGGCTTCGCCGCCAGAAAGATCGACTGGAAGAGCAGAAACATCACGACGAGAAAAACAAGCGTGCCCCACAGCCGGTGCGTGAGGATCGCGTCGATGCGATCGGTCCACGTCACCGGCCGCACGGTCGGCTTTGTCACGGCGGCTGCGACGGCCGCACGGACCCACGCGAACCGCGTTCGAGCTTCCACGCCCGGTGTGGCGTGGCCTGCAGCAGAGAGCTTCTCCCGCGCGGCCGCGAGTTTCGCTTTCAGCTCTTCTCCGTGCCGCTCAACGAGCCATTGTTCAACGTACCCGCCGATGTCGAGCAATAATCGGCGGGTGAGGAAGAGTGGAATCTCGCCGGACAATTCCTTCTGCAATTGCTCCACGACCGAATCGAACGCTTCAGGAAATGCCGGTCCGTGCGGGACCTTGCCGCTTTCGGCGGCAGCGCGGATGGCCTTCGTCAACTCGGGGATGCCAAGGCCCTTATTCGCCTGAATCGGCACCACCGGTACACCGAGACGCTCGGCGAGTTTGGCGTAATTGAAGGTCAATCCCTGTGCCGCAGCCGCGTCGATCATGTTCACGGCCACAACCACCGGAACACCGAGATCGAGCAATTGGCTGGTCAGATAAAGGTGCCGGTCGAGGTTCGTGGCATCGACGATGGACACGACCACCGCGGGCCGCGGTTCTTCTGGCCGCCGGCCGAGCAGCAGATCGACCGCCACCATTTCGTCGGGGCTTCGGGCGGCGAGGCTGTATGTGCCGGGCAAGTCGATGAGTTCGGCCGGGACGCCATCGGCAGAAAACTGCCCCTTCTTCATCTCCACCGTGACGCCGGGATAGTTGCCGACCCGCTGCCGCAATCCGGAGAGCGCATTGAAGAGCGTCGATTTCCCGGCGTTAGGGTTGCCGACAAGCGCGACGGTCAGCGTGGTGGTGAGCATCTTGGAGATTGCAGAATGCGGATTGCGGATTGCGGAATTGAAAAGACAAAGACCGATCGCGATTTGTCTTTCTGCTTTTATTCCGAATCCCGCATTCTGCAATCCGCATTCAGAGCGACTGTGATACCTGCCGCTTCCGCGCGGCGGAGGCTCAGGCGGGAGTTACTGAAGCGAATCTCAATCGGGTCGCCGAGCGGAGCCAGCGCAACCACTTCCACATGCTCACCTTCCAGCAACCCCAGTTCATAGAGACGCTGAACGAGAGCAGGATCGCCAGAAATAGCCAGCACCTCGGCACGCTGACCGGGTGAGAGGTCGGCGAGGGTCGGCATTAACTCGCTTCTTCAACAGGTCGGACGAGGATTTGCGAACACTCGCCGCCACGCAAGCAGAGCTTGCAGCCAGAGACACTCAAAAGACAGGTTGAGCCGGGCTGAACCACCTGAACCCGGCACCCCTGGCGGATGCCCAGTTCAGCGAGGCGGCCAACCCAACAGGCCTGGCCCGTCACTTCCTCCACATCGGCCCATTCACCGGCCTGAAGCATGTCCAGCGGCATCAACATGAGCGATCGAAGCCCCCGCTTTGCGTCGATTCGTAAAATGAGACCCGGCAGGCTTATTGAGATTCCGTCTCATTACAGTATCTCCGCGCGCAACGCGGACGTCAATAGCGCTCCAGCAGGAATGCGAGGAAATCGCGAAGTTTTCAGGCAGGCTTATTGCGGCGTTCGAGCAAATAAGACGCCAGAGCTTCCTGCCACGGACGGAGCGAAGAACCGAGAAAGGCCGCAAGTTTCGCGGTGGAAAGCACGCTGTAAGCGGGTCGCTTGGCGGCGGCACCGAACTCGGCGGTTGTAATCGGAGTGAGATTCGGTTTCAGACCGGACTGCCGGAAAATCTCGGCGGCGAACTCATACCACGTGCAATCGCCGCTATTCACGACGTGGAAGAGTCCAGTTGCCCCTCGTGCAATGAGCTGAACGGTAGAGTCGGCCACATCGGCGGTGTAGCTGGGGGTGCAGCGCTGGTCGTTCACCACGCGCAGGGGCTTACCCTGACCAGCCAGCCGCAACATCGTCTCAACAAAGTTTCCACCCTTCCCGCCGCTTCCCCACACGCCATACAGTCCGCATGTGCGAAGAACGAGGTTGTCGCGTGAGGCGAGCAGAGCGTACTGTTCACCGGTCTCTTTGCCGCGAGCGTAGGCACAAAGTGGGCCAATGAGGTCGTCTTCGGTGTACGGCGTGATTCGTGACGCGTCCTGGCCGAAGACGTAGTCAGTGCTGAAGTGGACGAGCTTGGTGCCATGTCTGGCGCAGCCTTGCGCAAGCAGAAAAACGCCCTCGGCGTTTACGGCCATCGCGGCTTTCCGATCCGTTTCGGCCTTATCGACGAAGTTGTAAGCGGCACAGTTCACAAACACATCGGGACGGTGTGCATCGAGCCCCACCGTGATTGTGTCGGGCTGGGCCAGATCGATGTCGGCGCGCGACAGCGGGATCACCTCACCGAGCGTTGCGAGCCGCGGGCAGAGATCGCGGCCCAGTTGCCCGGCCGCACCGAGAACGGCAATACGCATGGGATGCACCAGTAAAGTAGTAGGCACACTCCGAGTGCCGTCGCTTTCGTTCAACTGAAAGCGACGGCACACGGAATGTGCCTACTACTTTGAGACGCAACGGCACACCCCGTGTGCCTGCTACTGTGAGACGCAATTACGGCTTCTTCGGCGGCGCGGGCGGTGTGAGGAAACTGGTGTCGCCCGTCTTGATGGTGGTCTTCTGCTCCTGCGTCAGTTCCACTTTCGTGTCGGTACCGCCAATGACCACGACGAGATCACCCTTCAACTTGATGTTGATGATGGCCTCTTCAATCCGCTGATTCTTGGGGTCGTAGTAGATCACGCCCTTGCTACCGGCGGGGTCGCTGGTGAGCTTGCTCCCCTCCTTGATGCGGAACAGCAGCGGATCGTTGTTATCCTTGGGAGCAGTGTAGTTGATGATCGTTTCGACCTCGATCTTGTCGAAGTCCTTCTTCGCCCCTTCCTTGTCCGGTTCGCCGTAGGTGAACTTGTACGTCAGATCGTAGCTGCCGATGGGGCCGAGATTCAGTTTGGTCTTCTTCTCCCACTTATCGCCCTTCTTCTTGGGGCCATCGGGGAGCAGCTTGTAGGTCGGGTCGGCCATTTCCTTGAGCGCGTCTTCGGTCATCACTTTCTTCAGGAGATTGTCCATCTGGGCGCTGCCGGCCCCGAGCTTCTTGATGAACTCGTCCTTCCCGTCAACCTTCTCCACCTTGTAGTTTTTCCCAAGAGTGACGGTGAATTCGGAGTCCTTGAGGTTCTTGAAGAACTCGACCAGGCCGGGGTTGCCGGCGCCGCCGGGGTTGTCCGCCTTCGTCGAGTCGTAGTTGATCGGGTTGCCGGAGATGTCGATGTTGACCTTCAATCCTTCGATTTTCTGCTTGAGGGTCCACTTGGTGACTTCCTCGTTCCCCTCTTTCACCTTTTCTTCTTTGATCGGTGTCCACTGGTAGTAGAACTGGCTCTTCTGTTGTTGCGGGAGATCCTGGCCCTGCACCTTGATGTGCTGCGAGACCTCGGTGGTCATCTCCTGGTAGAAAGGGAGGAGCTTGCCCTTGTCGTCTTTGAATTTCAGGTCGAATTTGCGATCCTGCGCACCGGCCATCGCGGCCAGCGCAATGCCCAGAATCGCGGCAATGGCGTAACGGGTGCGGAGCACGAGGAAACCTCCAGGAAGCCGGATTCCCGGCCGACAAGATAGAACTAGTTCCGAATGTTCTACCCCCGCCAAGCGGGGAAGCAAGAGTTCGGGACGAAAAGCTCGGGTCGTACACATCATAGACGGGCCACCCACTAACGGGACAACGACGCGGCCCGAACTCGCCAGCAAAGTAGTAGTAGGCCGCAGGCCGAGAGTGTGGTGGTCAGGAGGGTGTATAAATCCATGAACTTTGAAAAGTCAGACTCCCTCACCCAACGCCGTTAAGGATATTCTCCGATAATCTCGGGAGATTCTTCGGCCCGGAGAGCCGAAAACATACACCCTTGATCCCAAATCCTTCACGGCGTTGGGTGAGGAACTCTTCTGACTTCCACTCTGCCAAGCTTTCAACAAACCAAGCTCAAGAAGTATTTTTGATATGATTCCTTACGACACACGGAGCACCGGCCTGCGGCTTTGCCGTCCCGGTGGCGGGAGCGTGCTATGCTTAACTCGGTAACTAGCTGGTCCCCTCGCCAAACCTGTGGTCACATGCCCAGAATTCTCGTAGTGGATGACGACCCGAACATGCGGACCGCGATCCGGCGGATGCTCGAACCGGAAGGGTTCGAGATCGAGGAAGCCTCGGACGGCCGGAACGCCATGCGCGCGTTCCAGGCCCGACCCGCCGACCTGGTGCTGTGCGACGTGTTCATGCCTGAAAAGGACGGGTTGGAAGTCCTCCGCGAACTCGCCCGGGAGTTGTCAGGCGCTCGTGTGGTGGCCATGAGTGGCGGCGGATTCCGGGGGACGATGAACCTGCTCCCAATGGCACAGTGCCTGGGTGCCGCCGCCGTGCTCCACAAGCCCTTCGAGCGCGCCGAACTCCTGACCGTGGTCCGGCAATCGCTGTCCCCGTCCCCGGCCTGACCGGGCCGCGTTCCATTTCTCCTACCGTGTCGCATCGGACACTCTTGGCCGCGATCCTCACGGGCCGTGGCGGTCCTCGTGCCGGCGGAACCGTGACGCCCGGCGCCGTCTGTGCTATACTCCAAATTCACATTCCGAGACCCGTTTGAAACGATTTCGTCTCGCCCTGCCGGGCCAAGGGGAGTCGCGATGGCACTGTTGACGCGCGAGTCGCCACCGGACAGCCTCGTTTTCGAGGATATCGCCGACGCCATGCCGCACATGGTGTGGCTCGCCGGTCCCGACGGGGGGACCACCTACCACAACCGCCGCATCCTTGAGTACGCCGGGCTGCCTGCAGGCGTCACCCTCGGTGCCGGGTGGGAGCGGCTGGTCCACCCCGACGACCTGCCGGCGAGCCGGGCCGCCTGGCTGCACTCCGTTGAGACCGGGGAGCCGTTCGAGACCGAGTATCGGCTCCGCCGGTACGACGGCGCGTACCGGCGGTTCCTCGCACGGGCTCACTCTCAGCTCGACGGCCGCGGGGAGGTCGTCCGCTGGGTCGGGACGTGTACCGACATTGAGGAACTGCGGCGTACCGCCGAACTGCTCAAGGCGGTGGCCGACGGTACCACCGACGCGGTGTTCGTCAAGGACCGTGACGGCAAGTACCTGCTGGCCAACTCGGCCGCGGCCCGGTTCGTGGGGCGGGCGGACGGCGATCTCCTGGGGCGGACCGACGCCGAGCTGTTTGACCTGGACAGCGCCCGTCGGGTGGCCGAGCGGGATCGGCAGGTGATGACTGCCGGGATGGCGGAGACCAACGTGGAGGAGTTGACCGCGGCCGGGGTGACCCGCACCTACCTGGCCACCAAGGCGCCGTACCGGGACGTGGACGGGACCGTGATCGGCGTCATCGGCATCACCCGCGACGTCACCGAGCTGAAGCGGTCCGAGGAGTCGCTACGAGCGAGTGAGGAGCGGCAGTGCCTGGCCCTGCGAGGCGCGGGCGGGGGGGCGTGGGACTGGAACCTGGACACCGGCGATATCTGGTGGTCGCCCGAGTTATACGAGCTGTGGGGCGTCCAACCGGGAACGCCGATGGACATCGCTCAGTCGCTGGCGGCCGTCCACGCGGACGACCGCGAGTCGATCCATGTCGCCGTCGGGGTGGCGATCGACCGAGGGGCAGACTACCGGTGCGAGTTCCGCATCCACCACCCGGTGCTCGGCGAGCGCTGGATGGCGTCGTACGGGCAGGTGGCGCGCGACGAATCCGGCCGCCCGACGCACCTGCTCGGCATCTCGCTCGACGTGACCGAACGGAAGCGGCTGGCGGAAGAGCGGGACACGCTGCTCGCCCGGCTCCAGCTCCAGTTCGAGCGGATGCCGCTGGCCTACGTCCAGTTCGACGCTGACCTGCGGGTCACCGACTGGAACCCGGCCGCCGAGCGCATCTTCGGGTTCACGAAGGACGAGGTGCTCGGGATGGGGCCGCCGTACGAGAAGATTGTCCCGATGACTTTCTGGCCAGAGGTGGAGCCGCTCCTGGCCCGCATCAAGGCCGGGGACATGGCCGCCCACTCGGTCAACCAGAACCTCACCAAGGACGGGCGGACCATCACCTGCGAGTGGTTCAACACCCCTCTCCTGGACGAGGGTGGACGGTTCACCGGCTTCCTCTGCCTCGCACAGGATCTCACCGCGCGGCTACTGCTGGAGGAGCAGTTCCGGCAGGCCCAGAAGATGGAGGCGTTCGGACAGCTCGCTGGCGGCGTGGCCCACGACTTCAACAACCTGCTGACCATCATCAATGGGTACTCGGGCCTCCTCCTCGACGGCCTCCCGCCGGGCGACCCGAACCGGGAGTTGCTCGCCGAGGTTCACAAGGCCGGGCAGCGGTCCGCCGGGCTGACCCGCCAACTCCTCGCCTTCAGCCGCCAGCAGGTACAGGAGCTCCGAGTACTGGATTTGAACGAGGTGGTCAGCGACACCGCCAGCATGCTCCAGCGGGTGATCGGCGAGGATGTAAAACTGTCCACCACGACGGCCAACGGGCTGTGGTTGGTGAAGGCCGACCCCGGCCAGGTCGAACAGATCCTGCTGAACCTGGCGGTGAACGCCCGGGACGCCATGCCGACTGGCGGCAAGCTGACCATCGAGACCAGCAATGTCGAGTTGAACGAGACCTACGCCGCATCCCACCCGGACGCCCGCGCCGGATCGCACGTCCTGCTGGCCGTGTCGGACACCGGGTGCGGGATGAGCGCGGCGGTGCGGGCCAAGATCTTCGAGCCGTTCTTTACCACCAAAGGGCCGGGCAAGGGGACGGGGCTGGGCCTGGCAACGGTGTACGGGATCGTCAAGCAGTCGGGCGGGCACGTCAGCGTGTACAGCGAGGTCGGGATCGGGACGACGTTCAAGGTCTACCTGCCCCGGACCGAGCAGGCGGGCGAAGGAGCGAAGCCCAACTCGGCCCTCCGGCCCCCGCCGCGGGGCACCGAGACGGTGCTCGTAGTGGAGGACGACGCCGCGGTCCGGGCGCTGACCCGGCACATCCTCCAGCATGCCGGGTACGCGGTCCTGGAAGCGGCGGGCGGGGACGAGGCGCTGCGGGTGGCAACCGGCCACACGGGACGCATTCACCTGCTGGTCACCGACGTGGTGATGCCGGGCCTCGGCGGGCGGGCGGCGGCCGAGCGTCTGGCCGAGCGGCACCACGGGCTGCGGGTGCTGTTCGTGTCCGGGTACACCGACGACGCGGTAGTCCGGCACGGTGTGCTGCATGACAGGGTGAACTTCCTGCAGAAGCCGTTCACCCCGGCCGCGCTCGCCTGGAAGGTCCGGGAGGTGCTCGACCAACCCTCGACCTGACGGCAGGACGGCGACGCGGAGCCTCGGCCCTCCGAATCCCGAATTGCGCGAATGCCACATCTTCGAAGGCAGCTTCTTCGTCCACGATCATCGCATTCACCAGATCATTGACTGCCAATCGGTTCCGGTCGTTTATGGCGGCTCCGAACTCTGGGCACACGGAGCGCTGGTTGGACGTCGCATGGGCCACCTGATTGAGCTGCGCGACAAGGCGCGCCGCGTCCTTCAGTCCCAGAACGAGGGCTGGCCGGAAGCCAACCGTCTGGCAGTCCGCCGGGAACTGAACCAGACGTACGACCGGTTCGTCTCCGCCTACGGGCCGATCAACAAGACCACCCTGAGCGAGACCAAAGAGGGCGGGACCATCCGCCGCACGCCGAACCTCGCCAAATTCCGAGAAGACCCGGACGCCATGCTGGTAATGTCCCTTGAGGAATACGACGAGGAAACAGGGGAAGCGAAGAAAGCCCCGATACTGCTCAAGGACGTGGTTGGCAAGACGCCACCAGTCACCCAAGGCGCCTCGGCCAAGGAAGGGCTGCTCGTCTCCCTCGACCGGACTGGCGGAATCGATCTACCGCTGATCGCCCGGTTGTACGGTAAACCCGACGCGGAGGTCATGGAACTCGGCGACCTGATCTATCAAAACCCCGAAACTGGCTGGTGGGAAGCCGCCGCCGCTTGCCTACAACCGGCCAACAGCAGTCCAGCCGGTCGATGAACGGATGCCAGTCTGAGCGTCGCTCGGCGCTAATCTTTTCCGCGCAGCCGGTCTGGCTCCATCATCAAGCCAGCACCGATCAGGGTTCAGACCGGACGCTTACGGCGAACCCGCCTACCACTACTTTGAAGAACTCGCCTTCCACGACACGGCGGAATCTGGCACACTCCACATCTCATACGCTTCCACACTGCCACGGATGGCCGTGCCCGTGCCTCTGACCTCCTCTGCGCCCACGCCTGAAACGCGAACATCGCCTGACCCCGCGCTTATTGTGAAGCAGGTGGTCGTGGTCGCCGCACCGACTGCGCAACCCCGCCCGCCGGGTTTCCTCGCGCGAAACCGCACCACCATTCTGTTCGTTCTGTTTCTGATTCTGGGTGACTTCGGCGTGGGCTTGCTCGCTCCGCTCTGGGATCGGTATTCACCCGACGAGTACACCACCCGCATTGGGGGATGTGCCGTGCGTCCGCGTGATGTGGTGTTCGTGGGTGGTTCGCCGGTGGCGGAGGGGATCGACCCGTCGGTCATCGCTGGCATAAACTGGCGCGGGCACTCCCTCACGAGCGCTTATGCAGTCGGGTTGCACGGCGGCACAACCACCGACGTTTACCACGCGACGAAGCTCGCTTGCCCCACTCCTCCGCGTCTGATCGTCTACGGCCTCACCGCCACCGACCTGAACGATGGCCGCAATGAACCGCACGGCACGCGAGATCTGCTCGGCCCGGCAGATGTGATCGAAGTGGCACGAACACGGCCCGAAGTCGGCGAATGGACCGCACGGCATTACCTCGAAGAAAAGGTGAACAAGGCCGCGAATATCTACCGCTACCGCCACGGCATCCGCATGTGGGCGGCGACGCAGGCCGACGCCATCTTCCCCGGCAGTTGCCCCGACACGATCCGAGAAGCCGATAAATTGCGCACCCACGCCGCCGATCTCGCCCGCGGAACCGGCTACGCGCCGCTCGAACTCTACACGCACATCAACTACGCCCAGCTCAAAGCGACGAACGTGGCCCCCCCGCCGTTCAATTACCTCGACCACTTCCACACTGGCTCACATGTGAAGTACCTCCACAAGTTCGCGGACTGGTGCACCGCGAACAACATCGAACTCATTCTGGTGGACATGCCGACCACGGCCGATCTGGAAGTGAAGTACGCCGCCGAGTTCGCGGAATATCGCGAACGCCTGGCGGAAGTGGAGCGTGCGCGCGGATTGCGAGTCCTCTGGCAGACACGCGTGTCTGCGGGGCTGACGGATGAACACTTTGGCGACCTGATCCACATGCGCCAGGAGGGGTGCCGGCAGTTCAGTCTGTGGCTGCGCAAACAACTGGAAGATGCGGGGCGGTAATGTCGTTTCATGCGGTTGGTTGGGTAACAGGCCCAGCCGGCTGACGCCGGCGGTTCGACAATCACAGTCGAGTGCGAAATGATCTTCGCCAGTAAAGCGTTTCTCGTGTTCCTGCCGGTGGTGTTGGCGATGTACTTCTCGCTGCGTTCGCGCGCACACAAGTACAACCTCCTTCTGGCCGCAAGCTGGCTCTTTTACGCCTGGCTCAGCCCACGCTATCTCTGGGTGATTCTCCTCTGCACTCTCATCGATTACGTCGCCGCACTCAAGATCGAAGCCAGTGACACTCCCCGCGTGCGCAAGCGCTGGCTCGTCTTCAGCATTGCCGCGAATCTCGGGTTGCTCATCGCGTTCAAGTACACACCATTCCTCTACGACAACGCCGTGTCGCTCGCTCATCTCTTCGGTCTGGATCTTCACGACCGACACTGGAGCATTCTTCTGCCGCTGGGGATCAGCTTCCACACGTTCCAGGGTATCAGCTACACCGTGGACGTATACCGGCGACAGATTCAGGCCGTGCGGAGCTTCCGCGACTACGCACTCTTTGTCGCATTCTTCCCACAACTGGCGGCCGGGCCGATTGTGCGTGCGGTGGAGTTTTTGCCGCAAATGGAAACGCCGCCTCTCCCAACCGCCAAGCAGATCACGGAGGGGCTGCAACTGTTTCTGCTCGGCTTGTTCAAGAAGCTCTTCATTGCCGACCAGTTGGATGCGCTGTTCGTCTCGCCAGTGTTTGGGAATCCCTCGGCCTACGACCCCGCCGCACATCGTTGGGCCGCGCTGGCGTGGGTGGCGCAGATTTACTGTGACTTCTCCGGCTATTCAGACATGGCCATCGGCATTGCGAAATGGTTCGGCTTCGAACTGCCGCGGAACTTCAACCTGCCCTACCTCGCCACGAACATCAGCGATTTCTGGCGGCGCTGGCACATGTCGCTCTCGACATGGTTGCGCGACTATCTGTACTTCCCGCTTGGCGGCAGTAAGGGAAGCACCGCCCGCACGTATTTCAACTTGATGCTGTTATTCGTCCTCTGTGGATTGTGGCACGGGGCGACCTGGGCCTGGCTCGCTTACGGCGTCTACAACGGCGTGCTCATCTGTCTGCATCGTGCATTCGATCGCGCTGCGACGGGTATCCGCTGGCTGGATCTCGTTCGTGGCAACTGGGCGTGGGCTGCGCTGTCGTGGGCGGTGACTTTTACGCAGCTCACCGCGATGTTGATTATCGTGCGAATGGCGTCGTGGGCAGATGGTTGGTTGATGCTGAAATCGTTCATCTCGCCCGAAGGTTGGGAGGAGGAACTGCCGCGCATACCGCTTGGGATTCCATTCCTGGTATTGGTGGTGGCGATGGGTCATCTGCTTGGCAATCTGAAGGAAACGCTGAACGTGGAGTGGGAACTTCCCTCGCCGGTGCGTGCCGCGGGTTACGTCGCGGCCACCTTCGCGCTCATCACGCTCACACCCGGGGTGACAAAGACCTTTATCTATGTGCAGTTTTGATTCTGGTGGTTGCTTTATCGTGGGGCCGGCCTGCCCATTGATCTGGATCGGGGGTGGAGGAGGAAAGCTCACAAATGCAGGCCGGAGGTAATGGCCTGCCGCAGACCGACGACGAGGCTGACCCACGATACCAGACAAGATCAACCGGATCGGCCGCCTTCATCTGATAAAGTGAAGTGACTTCCTGTATGGAGATCTCCACATGCGCTGGTGGTGGCCGGTTGTCGTGTTGCTGCTGGCCGGCGGGGTACTGCTCATCTGGTCTGGTTGGTGGCACGGACCGGCGGCGACCCGGCCTCTGCCCGTACCGGACGGCGACCACGAAGTGGCGTGGGTGCACACTTCCACATCTGGCGAGACGTGGGAGGACTTCGTCTGGGGAATGAAGCGGACCGAGATGAAGTCGTCCGGCGCACCGAGCGGCATTCACGTCGATGTTTCGGCCGCCTACCCCGCGCACACCACGGCGATTCCGGAAATCGTTGTCTCCCGCGAAGGATTCGCCGGCAAACTCCACGTTCGCTGGTACAAAGTTACGAACGAGGCGACCACCGACGCCTGGGTGAAGGCACTGGCAGCGCGAAACCCGCCTCCGCTGGCCATGATCGGCGGGTGGACGAGCGACCGAGCGAAAGAACTCGCCATCGCGATGGCCGAGACTGACTGGCCCGGCCAGAAACCGGTTCTTCTGCTCTCAACCGCGACGGCCGACTCGGTCTACCCCGATGTCGAGAATTATTCGCCCGACTACCAGCCGCCCAAGTTGATCGGACTCTACGACCGGTCGTTCCGCTTCTGCTTCACCAACCATCAGATGGCAGAAGCGGTGGTGGACTTCGTACTGACGGATCCAAGCTTGCGTCCTGGCCCGGCGGTTCTGCCCGGCTTGCGAGCGGTGCCCGGTGCTGTGAGTGGCGGATGGGCGGCGTTGCCGTGGTTGGCTCCTCTGCTCTCTCCAACGCCCGGCGTGCCCTCGTTTCGCGACGTGGAAGCGACCACGCCCGGGATACCGGCCTTCGCGGTGGCGTGGAAAGACGATCCGTATTCGCTGGACCTGGCGCACCAGTTCCGCGAGGTATTCAGCGCCCAGGGCTCAGTTCCCGGACGCCCACGATTGTCGGTGGAGTCGAATTTCATTCCCTTTAGCGTCGGGCGGTTTGCCCGCGCCAATCCATACGAAGCACAAGTCGTCGATCACATCCTGGCGGACCTGCCACATCGCGGCCAGCGCACGATCCTCGTGCTCCCCACCGTAACAGCGCCAGCTCGGCGCGTCATGGGAGCGCTCGCACAGGGCACACCCGGCGCCGCTCGGCGGCTCGTGGCGGTGACCGGCGACGGTATCCCCGTCAATGCGCTCTTCCGCGATGGCGATTTCGCATGGCCGGTGCGAGCGATTCCCATTCCACTGGTACTCTTCACCCATACCGATCCGTTCGACTGGGATGAACCCGACGACCACGTTCCCCCGCGGGGATATGCGCTCCCTCCGCCCAGTAAACCGGGCGACGTGAAAAACAGCACCGAGGACATCCAACAATTCACGACAATCAGCGCGGTTCTCGCCCGCGGAACCTTCCCCGATGGCAGCACCCGCGTGGTTGAGGGAGCAGACGCGCTCGTCGCGAACTTCCGCTCGCTCACACCCACATTCTTCGATCCCTCCGGCAACCGGCTGACCGGTTCCGGCGAGCACGTTGTCGTACTGCGGCCAACTCCGCGTCTTGAAGGTGTGGTGACTTACCCCGACGCCATTCTGGAAGTGTGGACGCGCCAGGATGGACCGCAATGGAACCGCATCCACTCTCGGCCGGTTGTGCAGACCATGCGCCCCCAGGACGGAATGGGAGAATAGTTCAGAAATGTATGGCGAACGGCGTGGCGTAAGCCCGCCGAGTTGAGTTTGGCGGTCGATGCCGCGCTGTTCGCTATACCCGACCTCGGCGAGCTTACGCCACGCCGTTCGCCATACTCGAAGCCAACCCATGAACTCTCTCGCCACGCCATTTCCGACCGACGCTCCGCGGTTGCCCGTGTGGCGCTATGTGGGCCGGCTCGCGCCGCTGGGCGTCCTTTGGGTGGTTCTGGTTGGCTTGTTGGTCTGGTTGCTCTACACGCGTGCGTCCTGGAATGAGGACTCGGATCGCGCCGACGTGCGCGAGTGGCTCGACAACACCCGCGTCTTCCGCAAGACGCTCACGGAACTGGTACGCGAGTACATTGAGTTGCTTCAGACGGATAATCGCGGACTGGATTACGCCGACCGGGTGAAGTACAAACGCGAAGAAATTCTGGAAACACTTCAGGCCATGGTCGAACCCACCCGCATGTACGGCGGGCAACTGCCGCTGTTCCCCAATCTCTACTCGCTGGAAATCGAATTCAGCGAGGTCAGCGGGCTCGACGGCCAACCGGCCAAACCCATCGGCTGGACATCACCGAAACCGCGTCCAGAAGGACCGGCGCTGGCACAACTGCGCACACTCGAATACGATGCCGGCTCGCGTGCCACCGTCCGCTGTGTCTACCAGCTCCACTCCTTCAACCGGATGCAAAAGCAACATGACGAATACCGCCGGTGGCAAACCCTCGCGGCCGCGGTCCTCGTCCCCACAACACTTCTCGTGGTCTTCCTCATCGCTCGCTTTCTCCGCCGTGAGCGCAACCGCGAACTGGAGAAATGGCGGAACGCGGCCGAAGCGGAACAACGCCACCGCGAACTCCTCACTGCCCAGGTCGAACGTGAGCTCATCGAGCGCAGTCTGCTCGAATCGCGCGTCAAGCAACAGGAAGCCGAACGGGCCAGCGAGGAACTCGGCCGGAAGTTACTCGAACAGGAACTGGAAGCCGCAAAACTGGCGAACCGCGCCGCCGAGGCCGAGCGTTCGGCGCTGGAGATGAAATCGCAACTCTATGCCAGTATCGGCATCATGGCCGGCAGCTATGCGCACAACATCAAGAATCTCTTGGTGCGCCCCAACGATCTCATCACGCGCTGCATGGAAGCCGCCAGCAACAACGAGCAACAGGGGATGCTGGAAGAAGTGAAAAGTACGCTCGGGACAGTGACGGAACGGCTGCAACAGATTCTCCGCACCGTCCGCCGCGACCCCGCGAGCGCGGAAGTGACGCGAGTGGACTTTAACGCACTCGTCCGCGAGACGCAGCAGACCTGGGCCGAGATGGGCCGAGATAAGTGGAAGCTGACCGTCTCCGCCCATGTGCCAGCCGAGCCCGCATTTGTGACCGGCGACCTGTCGCATCTGCAACAAGCGATCGAGAACCTGCTCTTCAACGCTCGCGACGCCACTTTCGAGATGCGCAACTACCTCCGCGACGAGGCCAAACGCGAATCCGACCCCGCCACGCGCCGGCAAAAGCTTCTGGCGGCCGCGGCGTGGAGAGGGGAAGTCCATCTCGGTACTCAACTCGACGGCGATTCCGTGATTCTGGAAGTGCGCGACAACGGCATCGGCATGACCGAAGAGGTGCGGCGAAACTGCCTGAAAACGCACTTCAGCACCAAACGCGACAACGCGCTGTACGAAGGCTACAGCGCTGGGATGGGTCTGGGGCTCTCGTTCGTGGCAGTGGTCCTCGAACACCACAACGGCACGCTCGAAATCGACTCCACCCCGCTCCGGGGAACCACCTTCCGCATTCGGTTTCCGTTGACCGTGACGAACCCCGCCCGCGAGGGCGGTGGGTGATGCAGGTGCTCCAGCACCCACCGCCTTCGTGGGCGGGGTTCGCCACCCACCGCCCTCGCGGGCGGGGTTCGCTTATTCCTCTTCCGGCTGTTCCGGCAGTTGCCAGTCGATTGGTTTTTCGCCGGCGGCTTCGAGCGCCTTGTTGACCTTGGAGAATGGCCGGCTGCCAAAGAAGCCGTTGTCGGCGGAGAATGGTGAGGGGTGCGCCGACTTGATGATGACGTGGCGCTTCGGGTCGATGAGCGGAATCTTCTTCTGGGCGTAGGCACCCCACAGGATGAACACGATCGTTCGCTTCTGGGCATTGACCGCGCGGATCGCCGCGTCGGTGAACTGCTCCCAGCCCTTCCCCGAATGGGAGTTGGCGGCTCCCCGGCGCACCGTCAGGCACGCGTTGAGCATCAGCACTCCCTGCTTCGCCCAGGAGACGAGATACCCGTGTTTCACGGGCTTCACGCCGAGATCGTCTTCCAGTTCCTTGTAGATGTTGCGCAGTGACGCGGGCAACGCAATCCCCGGCCGCACGGAGAAGCACAGTCCGTGCGCCTGCCCCGGCCCGTGGTATGGGTCTTGTCCGAGCAGCAGAACTTCGACCTTGTCGAGTGGAGTGTAGCGGAAGGCGTTGAAGACGTCGGACGCAGGCGGATAGACGGTGTGGTGTTTGCGTTCTTCGGAGACGAATTTTGCCAGGTCCGCCCAGTAGGGTTTGCGCGTTTCGGGATTGAGCGCTTTGAGCCACGACGGATCGAGATCGGCGGGCAATCCGGGAACGCCGGGCGGGAGTGGAGGAAGTTCCTCGGCGGGTTCGGCAGCGGCAGGAGCCGCTTCCTTCGGAGGGGCTTCCTCATCGAACAGCGATGGTGTTTCGACTGGTTTTTTCTTCTTGCCCATTGGTTTGGCCTCGGGTGACAGTGGAGATACTGTACCCGCCGCCATGCACCAATGCAGCCTCGGGTGCGACAAATCTCTCGGAGAGATCAGAGGCCAACGTCAGGTCTGGACGATCACCGCCAGTGCCAGTGATGGTGCGGGTGGTAACAACCACAGGCCGCCAGTAGGCCAAAAGCAATCAGCAGCATCACACAACGCTTTGCGGTCATGGGAAACCCTCTCGAAAGACCCGCATTCTCCTGATGAGCGCGATATTCCTCCAGCGTCGATGTTTCGCGTTCCCCGCTTGGAGTGGAGAGCGAATCGGCTCATCAGCAGGAGAGTTGGGGCAAAATGTCATCGACCAAAGAGTACCCGATGGTTGATGGGGACAGCCGAGACTGGCCGCCCCAGGTGCTGAATTCACCATGAGATGGTGGTAAGAACTGCCTCAACGTTATCTCCGGACGATTTGGCGCATCCGTCACAACGTGACTGAAAACATCGTTCGCGATTCAAGGCGGTCGTTTGAGTGATGGCCTTCACTCCATGCCGAAGTGTCGGCAGGCGACAAAACAGCTTCATCCTCACTGCTGCCAATATGACGTATTTCCATCAGAACGGCGTCTGTCTGATTTCGGTTGCTTTCACCAGCGTAAAGGATTCAATATGTGGCGAAGGATGCGACGCAGAGGTGGGAACAAGAATAATCCAAGCGCAGACGTGGCCCGACCGAACAAACCTAGCTTCTGTTGGGCGTGGGCGCTTTCAAGGGGATAAGATGTCGATTCGCCTTTCGCAAGAAGATTTCGACAAACTCACCGGCATTCTCAGTCAACATAGTGAATGGCAAAACACTCAGGGTCGCAGCGATTTTTTAGCAGATGTGTTCGCCGGCTCGCCGCGTCGGGCCGATATCCTCACGCAACTCAACCTCGAGGGCAACCCGCGTGGCACCGCCATTCGCGTAATCCAGAAGCTCGCGGACTTTGGTCAGGACGAGGCGGGCCGGGAGGTGTTGGGGATCCTCATCAACAAGCTACTCGCCTACATCGGTGGCGGCGCTGAGGCGGATTACTTGCGCGACCTCTTCTCGCGGTACCCGTTCACGACCCAACCGGTGGCATCCCGCGGCGTTGCCGGCTGGCACGGCAAGGAAACCGAGGGCGGCGTGGCCGAGAAGATCATCGGCGAGAACACGCTCCGTGATATCTACGTCCTGGAAGTTCTTCTCGATAGTGCGAGGGCCGTGGTTCGCATCAACGGGCCGGATGGGCTTGGGACCGGCTTCCTCATAGCCGACAACCTGCTGATCACGAATAACCACGTCATCGGCGACGCCAAATGCGCCGCGAAGTGCAGCTTCGAGTTCAATTACCAGCTTAACCGTAAGGGCGTCGCCCTGCCGATCCGGACCGCGAAGTTCGCCAAACGGGGCCTTTTTTACACGAGCGCGATGGCCGACTCCAACGCCAACGCCGCCGAACTCGATTACACCGTCGTTCAACTCACGGACGTGCCGAAGGATGTTTCGCCGCTGACGCTCGGCGCCGCCCCGATCCCGCGCGACAGCCGACTCGTGATCATCCAGCACCCCGGTGGAGACTACAAGAAGATCTCACTGCAGAACAATTTCGTCGAGTATGTCGATGAGTTCGTTGTCCAGTACACCACGAGTACCGAGCCCGGCTCCTCCGGTTCGCCGGTGATCAACGAGAGCTTCGAGATTGTGGCGATCCACCACGCGGGTGGCAATCTCTCCGAGCCGGCGACGAAGCGGCGATACCTTCGCAATGAGGGTATCCGTGCTTCGGCCATCCTGAACGACTTGAAGAAGAACGCACCGAAGATTTACCAGCGCGCAGCGAGATGACCATGCCCGCCCTGTCGCCTTCCCTGTTCGACGCCGCCGTCGATCTGTTGCAGCCGTTCATGGCCACGGTGGCCAACCGTCAGGAAGAACTCCTCCCGTTCCTCAACAACAAACCCGTCAACGGACATATCGATTGGGAGGGCGATCCGCATACCTTCACCGTGCGGCTCGTGAATATCTTGTCGTATGACGAGTTGATCGAAGCGATCAAACGGCTGCGCCCAAAAGTGGGGGAGGAGCAGTACAAACACATTCAGTCCATCTGCACGCGTGTGCGGCGTGCAAAAGCGAGGCCTCCCGCCACAGGCTCCACAAACGGGAAACCCAAACGGGCCAATCTGGCTCCAATCAAAAAGTATCTGAAGGCCATTCCTCGACTGGTCGCCGGCGCGCTTCCACACGGATTCATCTCCCCCAAGGTGGTGGATCTGGATGCGCCGGAAGACCCGCCACAAGATGCCGTCGAATGCATCTGGGAATTGATTCGGCGGGAGAAACGGACCTTCGTGCTGGTCCTCGGTAATTACGGGGCGGGCAAGACAAGCCTGTGTTTCGGCGCGGGGCTGCAAATCGCCGAGGCGGCGCTGAAAGATTTTCCGAAGCAGCCGATTCCGATCTACTTCCATCTCGGTTACACGCGCTCCAAAACCGCTCCCCGTCTGATCGAAGCGATTCCCGACCTGCTGAAGGACTACGACATCGAAACGACCGTCGCCGACCTGGAGACGATGATCAAACAGTATCGCACGGTGTTGTTACTGGACGGATTGGACGAGATGGTCAATCGCGTCCATGTCGAGGATCTGCACGCGGCGCTCGAAAAGATTCACGACCTGGTCCTCCTGTCGAAGCACATGGACGTGGTCCTGACCTGCCGTGAGACGTTCTTCCAGTCCCCAAGCGAGATCGGAGCCATCACAGGGGTCACGGACCGGCTCCGGTTGTTGCCCTTCGATACGGACCAGGTTCACCAGTACCTTGGCGGCTGGCAGCCGAGTGGAGAAACCCGTGCGAAGGCCAGGATCAAGGCGAAGCTGATGGAACTCGCCAAGGACACTCTCGCGAAGGATCCAAAGCTGGAGGAAATCACCCGGACGCCGGTCCACCTGTTCCTGTTCGGCCGCTATCTGGAACGAATCATCCGTTCCAAGCAGCCTGTGGACGGAATCGATCTCCTGAAACTGTACGACTCGTTCATTGATGAGGCACTGACACGCGACATGAAGGCGGTGGTGGGCGACTCGAACGCGATCGCTCAATGGCCTTTACAACACAGAGTGTGGCTGCTCCACGAACTCGCGTACAACTGGTACAAGCACGATGTGAGCGACTGGACGAGCCGTGAGTTCGAGCAATTCGTTGAGGAACACTTAAATAAGATCGAACGAGACCTGGATCCCGACAGGAAATTGCAAATCGTCGGCTTGCGAGCGCGGTTCATCACGACCTGTTCGTTCTTTTTGCGAATCGCCGTTTCCAACCGGTTCCGGTTCACTCACAAATCGTTTCGCGAGTACTTGGTGGCCGATGCGATTGTGACAGACTTGCGCAACGGATCGCTGGAGAAGTGGGATACACCGCTGTACTCCGAGATCTACGACTTCGCGATTCGTCTCATTCGCCGCGCCGAATTGAGCGAAAACACCCTGAGGTTGGTATTCAAGTCGGGTTCGTTGGTGGCGCAGGGCAACTTCCTTGCCGTTCTCTCACGTTGGGTCGATCCGAAGATCGGGGCAATCCTGCGGACGCAAGCGGTGAAGAACCTCTACCCGGTGGACCGGTTGGTCGCCATCCAGAGCCTGGGAGCGTATGAGCCGTCTCCCTCGAACATCGACTGTCTGCTGCAAGTCCTCGAGAAGGAACCGAACTCGATCCCCCGGGAGATGGCTCGAACAATCAGCAGGAAATATGCCCAACGAGCACAGGCGGATGGCTATCGGAACGCGGACTTGTTGGCCGTTGCCGCGACCTCAGGGTCGCTTATCCCCGCAGAGGCTCGCGCGTTGCTGGACTCCAATGGGGAGGATCACTCCGGGATTCGTTACACCTATCGCAAAGCGCTGCATTTCGGAGACATGGGGTGGCACGCCGTTGTCGGCGCGATCTACATCCTGGGTGCTGGTGGTGATTCGACGAGCCGAGACGATCTGATCCAGGTCGCTGGGGCCAGTCGCGACGCGGAGATCCGCCGGGCCTACGCCGAGGTTCGGAAGCTCAATACGTTCGACCCACCTCTCCCCGAACTCCCGCCACTTGCAGTTGCGGCATCCGCCGCAAAGCCCGCGTCATCCGATTAAACCTGGACCCGAGGATCGAATGACGACCGCGATTCTACAAACGGCGGCCGGAACCGTGCGGGGCGTTGAATCCGATGGTCTGCGGATCTTCCGCGGAATTCCCTATGCGCAACCACCGCTCGGTTTCCTTCGGTTTCAGGCACCTCAGCCGATCACGAACCAACGCGATCTCGATGCGACAAAGTTCGGGGCAATTGCGCTGCAGAATCCCGATCGACTGGATTACATCTGGGGTGGTTATCCGGCGTCCCCCGATGAGGATTGTTTGACGCTGAACATTTGGGCGCCGAGTGCCGATGGACCGCTCCGCCCGGTGATGGTCTGGATCCACGGCGGGGCCTTCGTATTCGGTTCGGGGAGTAGTTTCTGGTACGAGGGGGCGCGGTTGGCCCGGCGCGGGAACGTGGTTGTCGTGACGATCAACTACCGTCTCGGGGTGTTCGGGTTCTTGAACCTTTCGGGGCTCGGTGACACCCGTTACACCGAAAGCGCCAACTGCGGACTTCTCGACCAGATCGCCGCCCTCGGTTGGGTCAAGGAGAACATCGCGGCGTTCGGGGGCGATCCGGCCAATATCACGGTGTTTGGGGAATCGGCCGGCGGCGCGAGTATTACCTGTTTGATGGCGATGCCCCGCGCCCGGGGATTGTTCCAGCGGGCGATCGTTCAGAGCGGCGGACCCAATCTGGTTCACTCGGCTGCGCTGTCCACACAGGTGGCGCAGGCTTTTCTGCACCTGGCAGGAGTTGCCCGGCCGGAGGATCTTCAGCAGATGCCGACGGCTGAACTTCTCCAGGCCCAAGCCCGATTGCTGGCAGCCAACGATTTCGGCGGGGATGCCGTGTTTGGGCCGACGGTAGATGGGGTAACCCTCCCACGACCGCCGCTACACGCGATCCGCGACGGGAGCGCAGCCGAAGTTACTTTGCTGACCGGAATGACTCGCGACGAGTTCCGACTGTGGATACTCACCGACCCCATCCTCCGGTGGTGCCGCCCCTCCGCCCTCCGCAGGTGGTTGCAGACGGTGACCGGAACCGATGGTACGGCGATCCTGAATGCCTACCGGACCACGCGGCCGAATGCAACCGCAGCGGAATTGACGATGGCGATCTTCGGGGATGCCGTGTTTCGCTTTCCGCTGGTCCGCCTTGCTGAAGCTCAAGGGCTTCACCGTCGCGACACGCGGATGTACCTCTTCGCCTGGCTGAGTCCGGCAATACGAGGAATTGGTGCACCGCACTGCATCGAAATACCCTTCGTCTTCGGGAATCTCGGTGCGAGTGGAGTGGCGAACTTGACGGGCGATGGAACCGACCGTGCGGCGTTGTCCGAGGCAATCCAGGACGCATGGATCAACTTCGCCCGCACCGGTAACCCCGAACACGCCGGGCTGCCGGCGTGGCCCGCTTACGCCGATGGCTCACGCGCCACCATGATTTTCGACCTGCCCTGCCGAATGGAACACGACCCGGGTCGTGCGGAGCGTGCCGCGTGGGGAGCAATCCCCTTTGACGGGGTTGAACCGCCAATGGAAGTGCTCCCGACTATGCGGGAATTCACTTGGTCTGCGGTATTTTGGCCAGCGGTCATCTTCGCCGGCCTGCTGCTGGTCGGTGTACTGGCGCTGATCTGGCTCTAATACCTGAACCCGCTGTGTGTCGCGTTAGTGAACTGGGCCAGCGGGTCTCGTGTTTGCCAAGGGCCAGAACAACATCTGCCGTCCTGCAAACGCCATCGCACGCCGATTGAGTAGGTGCTGCCCAGCGGCACAGTTGCCCCGTTCGTTCCTCGCGCCAGGAAAGCCGTGTGGGGAGCGTCATGGTTTCTCTTTCGCGAATTCTGACGGCGGCGTAGCCGCAAGGAAAGCAGTCTCACACACAAAGGCACAAAGATCACACGAAGAAACACAACGAAAAAGAACAAAGAAGCGGTTGCCTTTCTTGTCTTCTTTGTGGCCCTTCGTGTGATCTTTGTGCCTTTGTGGTGAATTACCTCGCTACTTCCCGCCCGGCTGCGTGTACTTCGTCAGCCATGCGAACACTTCCTTGTGCCAGTACTGGCTGTTCTTTGGCTTCAACACCCAGTGTCCTTCGTCCGGGAAATTGATGAATCGGCTCGGCACCCCCTGGCGTTGGAGTGCGGTGAAGAGTTCGTGTCCCTGTCCGATGGGACAGCGGAAATCGAGATCGTTCTGGATGAGGAGCATCGGCGTCTTGTGTTTGCCCAATTCGCCGGCGCGCTTGTGCGGTGAGAACTCGGCGTATTTCTGCGGCTTCTCCCAGGGCAAGCCGCCGTGTTCGTACTCGTCGAACCAGAGTTCGTCGGTGGTACCCCACATGCTCTCAAAGTTCCACACCGAACAGTGCGAAATGAGGCATTTGAATCGCTTGGCAATGTCATTGACCGCGAACCAGTCCATCATGTACCCGCCGAAGCTCGCGCCGGCGGACGCGATGCGATCCTTGTCCACGTAGGGCAATTTCTCGACATAATCGAGACCAGCGACGAGGTCGCGGTAACACTTCCCACCCCAGTCGCCGGTGATTTCATCTGTGAATTTCTGGCCAAAGCCGGTGCTGCCGCGCGGATTGGGCAGCACGATCACGTAGCCCTGCGCCGCCCATACTTCGGGATTCCAGCGATAGCTCCATCCGTCGTGCCATGCGCCCTGCGGTCCGCCGTGAACGAGATACACCACCGGCCATTTCTTGCTGCCGTCGAAATCCGGCGGCTTGAGAATCCACATCTGCATGTTCACCTTCCCCTCCACCGGCACCTCCACCGATTCGGGGCGCGGAAGGTCGAGTTCGCCCAGTAACTTCTCGTTGGCGCGGCTCACATTCTGCGGTCTGGCTTTCGGGCCAGGCCACCAGTGCGTCATCACCTCCGCCGGGTGATCCAGTGCCGCTTCGGTGTAAGCGAGCATGTTCCGTCCGTGCGACGTGGAGAGCGAACTACACGAAGCACCCTCGTATTCGACCTTCAGGTCCGTGCCGTCACTTTTCACCATGAAGATCGGAACGGTACCGTTCGCATCCGCGGTGAAGAAGAATGCCCGGTCGTAGCTGCTGTTCCAGACGAATTCATTGACCGAGTAATCGTACTTGGCGGTCACATTGAAGGGCTTGCCAGCCAGGGTGCCGTCCGGGTTACAATCCGCGACCATAATGTCCCACTTGTCTGCCTCATAGCCAATTTTCTTCTGTGCGCGCCAGGCCAGTTTTTTGCCGCTTGCGGAGAACTTCGGCCCGCTGTCCGCCGCCTTATTGTCCGCAGTCAGCGATTCCCACTTCGTCGTGGGACTCGCAATCGACGCCCGGCAGATGTCGTAGTTGGTGCTCCACGCCTCGTTCTTCTCCGGCACGGCGGTGAACACGAGCGACTTGCCGTCGGGCGAGAAGGTAAAGTCGTCGCCGGTGGAGAATGTGCTGCTGGAAGGGTTGGCGTCACGGTCGCCAGGTGTCACGTCGCGGCAGTTTTTCCCGTCAATGTCGATCACGAACAGATGCTGCCGCTTATCACCGATATATTCGTCCCAGTGCCGGTAGAAGAGTTTCGTGAATGTCTTCACCTTCACCGGACTTTTTTCGATCTCCTCGTCTTTCTCCTTGTTGAGCTTGTCGCTTTCGGCAAATGGCTTCGTGCTGAACTCCGGATACACACTCGACACGAACGCGACCTGCTTACCGTCGGGTGACCAGATGCCGTTGGTGGCGCCGGTGGAGATATTCGTCAATTGCTTCACTTCGCCATCAGCCCCGACCGTCCACAGTTGCATGGAACCGGAGCGGCTGGACTCGAAAAGAATCCGTTCGCCATCGGGCGACCAGTGCGGATTGGCGTCGCGTTTTCCCTTGGGGTCGGTCAGCGGCTTCGGGTTGGCCTTGCCATCGGAAGGAGCCAGCCAGAGCGCCGTGCTGCTCTTGTTGGCGTTCAAATCGACCGTGGCGACCTGATAGACAACGGTCTTGCCATCGGGACTGATTTGCGGCGCTGCCACGCGTTTGAAGGCGAAAAGATCGTCCACCTTCATCGGCCGTTTGTCGGCGGCCAGGAGGCGTGAGTTGGGCGTCAGGCCACCGAGGACGAGGGACGCGAGAGCAAAGCCGATTGCGAAATACCTTCGCATGATGTTGGTATCCGTTTGAGCTTTGGCGGAGGCGGAAGCACGCTGCGCTACGTGTATTGAGGAAGTGTACCCGAAGTGCGAAGCGCAAAAAAGAACCCAGGGCGACCTCGGATCACAGCCGAGAAGCAATCACATCGCACCGAACTGTGATTGCTTCTCGGCTTGATCCGAGTCGCCCTGGGTTGGAGTGCTACGACTGTGTTCAATTACCAGTCGCTGCCGAGTATATCGCTTCCAGCGCAGGTTGAGGCAGCACGATACGTGGTCATGGAAATGGAGTTGCTGACGAATCGTGTTGAGCCATCGGCAAGCGCGAAGTTTCCTCCGCTTGTGTGTTGGCTGTGGAACGAGTAGCGGTTGGGCCAATCTCCATAGCCGGGGGAAGGACTGCCCGGCGGCCCATCGTTGTAGTTCAGTGGAATCGCGCAGGTCGCCGCGACGTAGTTTGGATAGGCCCAACCACCGCAGTGTTGGTCGTAACTGTGCGTATCCTCACCGATCATGAGAGTGTTGCTGGTTCCGTCGGTGATTCCTAGCAGGGTGAGCTTCCGGTTTCCGTCGCTGCGATAGAAGATTCCGTCGCCGGCATCCAGGCCGTTGGTGTTCCCACTCGGCCCGGCGTTTTGAAAACTGCCCCACTGCCAGTTCGAACCGCTCACCCCGCGGTAGTTGGTGCTACCCATCAGGATTCCGCCCACATTGGGCCAGTCGGATGCTGTTGGCTGATCTGTACTGGAAGGACATTGAAGTGTCGGAATCGAAGCGCTGATCCCTTGCCCTGCCACTCCGGTGTAAGCACCGCCGAGCGTTCCGTTGGGGATGTTGTACAGCGTTGCCAGGTTCCCTTGCTCGATGTACGGCAGGATGCGGGCAATCCACGTCCAGGTCGTCGCCCCCCCATAGGTGCTGTCGGTACCCCAACTGAAGGCGATCGATTTCGCGTTGGGGGGAATCTGGTTGTTGGCGTCATGGTAGCTGTGGACGGCAATCGCGAGTTGCTTCAGATTGTTCTGGCACTTCATACGTGCCGCTGCTTCGCGTACCTTTTGCACAGCCGGCAGAAGTAATCCAATGAGAATCGCGATGATGGCAATGACAACGAGCAACTCAATCAGGGTGAACGCACCCCGAAGACGGGAGAATGACATCGACATTACCTCCGATGCAACAGAAAAGGATGGACAATGAAGGAAGGAGAAGGCGCTGGCGATGAAGGCCAAAATGCGGTGAGTACAATACAATCCGACCGAGATGAGTATTGATAGAAGCAATGTGAAATGCAAGAGAATTACCGCGCTGCATTCGATTAATCAGTTCTCCCTCATTAATCTATCCTGTTGTTACTAAGCACGAAGCCACGGTGGTTTGTAAAGTTCTGAACTATGGACGCGGTGCAACGCAAGTACAGTCATAAAACGGAGTGAGAATCGAGGATTGAGCGGGTGTCCCGATTTGCCAACATCATCCGGGCAGGCTCATCGATACTCCTACTTTCGCTGCGTATTTTGGCAGACCCAAACGCCAAAATGATTCTCCTACCAGCCAAACTCATCTGGCCAACAGTTCTAATGATCAATGAGCTGCACGCGCAACTCTGGCGCGGCGGGCAGTTCAGTGCGGAAACGCAATTCGCCTCTCGTGGGGGAAGTCATCCGCCAGCCGCGCGAGCGATCGACTTTGACTGTCCAGCCAGCGATGGCTCGCACCCGGACTTCGTCGGCAACTACGCGTGCATTCAGTACGTGAGGATGGAAAGGGTCGAATCGGACGGAATCCGGAATCGGCTTGCCTGCCGGGGCGGGAGTCAGGGTCGCTGTCCATTCGATCGTGCCTTCACGCACACCGCGGAGCCACACCTGCACTTTTGCACCGGACTGATTCCACCCAACCACATCCGCCCCGCGCACTTCCAGCACCTTTGCGCCGGGCAAGGTGAACTCAAGCAGCGGGAGTGGTTCCTTTGCTGTCCACGCCACTGTCCCGGTGGCGTCCGCACGGTGTGGCCCCGCGTGCCAGGTGGTCGTGGTTTTCGCTGCCAGCAGGTCGCCCACGTGCAGCGTAGGCCGCAGTTCTGCCGTCCCGCCCTGAACCGGCCGGAACACCCGGACGGGATTGTTCGGGTCGAGTCGAAGGTCCGGGACGCTGGCGAAGTCCTTCAACGCGTCCGGCGGAAAGTCGATCACGCCGCCCAAGCCAACCCCATCAATCACAACGTGCGACCCACGCAGGCCATACACCGCTTCCGTCTCGCCAGTCACGTTGCCGAAGTTCACGTGGGGGAACCGCAACAGCGGTTGGCGGGTGATCGGATTGCGCGGGGCGCATTCCACCACGACCAGTATCCGCCCGGCGGTGGGATTCTGGAAGTCCACGCGTAACTGCCTGCTTCGTCCCTTCTCTGCCGCCAGCATCCAGTCACGCAGTGGAATCGGCACCACGGGGGCATCGAGCGCACGAGCCACGACGCGAAGCACCTCCAGTTCACTGGGGACATCGAAGCGCAGTCCGGCGACCGTGCCTTGCTCGACCCGCACAAGATACGCCGCGGTCAGATTGGCCCCGGCTTCGGTAATGTCCCACACGCACCCCTCGCGAACCTTCACCACCCCCGCACCGCCCGCACCTTCACGCCAGCGCAGGTGAATCATCTTCACCGCACCGACATCCGCTTCCAGTGTGGTCCGTTCACCACCAGGTGTGATTGCGAGCCGCCCCAAGCGCCCGACCACCTGCGGTTGTCGGGCTGCACCCGGCAGCGAAGCGGTCAGTTTGGTCCGCGGCACTTCCGGCACTCCGAAACGCAACTCACGTTCGGGTCCGGTGGTCGTGACCGTGGCTGCGAATCGGAGTTCCACTTCATGCCGGCCGGCAGCCGGCAGCGCAACCGTATAGGTGTCCGGCCGCACCGCGGTCGGGAACGCTACCTTGCCATTCACGGTAACGCGCTCGAGGCGGGCATCACCCAGCGGCAATGACACCGCGTTGTCGCTGGATCGAAATGTGTACACGATCAGTTTTGCGCTGACATGGGCGCCGCTTTCATCGGCGCGCACGTCGTACTCCGCGGAGGTGACCACTGCGGCCGGGACCGTGGGCCGAGCCAGTGCATCCAGCCGATCGAGGAGCACTCGCGCCGCGACAACTTCCTCCCGCCCCTCATCGCCCGCGACGATCAACACCGTAGCCGGCGCGGGCGGCTGAGCGAACGCGGTGAAGGAAGAGAACAGGACGAACAGAAGAGAAGCATTCGCGCCGGCCATCACCGCGGAATCGACAGCACGCCGTCGGGCGAGGGCTGCGAGAGCCACCGCCAGCATTCCGGTCGCCGCAATGAGCGGCGGCCACGCCACTCGTGCCCACCACGGTGGGCCAACTTCCACCGTCAGAAACGCCAGGGCCGCCGCCATGCCGAGAAGTGTCGATCCCCGTGCCTGGCGGCGGCGCGTGACCCATAACCCAAGTACCACCATGCCCGCAGCGAGTGCAGCAGCCAGCGCATCGGCTGTCCGTGCTGTACCGACCCGTACCCATTCGTCGTCCGACCGCGCGATGAATGCCAGCGGTTCCCCGCTGACCAGTGGACCGCCCAAAAGCGGCGGTTGATCGGTGGTGGCGTCCCACGGCCGTGCCGGCCACCCAGGCAACGTCCCGGCAGCGAAACCCCACCACCGCGTCACCGGCAACTCGCCACCCAATACGCTCGGCATTGGGCTGTCCACGCGGTTCGTTGGCCAACTCGTTGCGACGGACAGCCGATAACGCACTTCAAATCGCACCATCGGTGCGGCGGGGAGCGGAACCCGAAGCATGCTGTCTGCTTCACAGCGAACACACGATGCGGGAGTCAGCCACCGACCAGCCACGCACACGCCGCGCACCTCCGCCCCTTGCGGCAACGTCAATCGAATTGGTTCGCCGTGTGAATCGCGGACCGTTCCGCCGAACGCGGCCAACACATCGTTTGATTGGCGCACGATCGTTACGAGATAGGCATCCGACACGGGCGGAGGACCGATCGAGGAACGCGCGATTTTCTGCACGCGAACCCAGTCGCCGGACACAGCGAGTTCTGCCCGATTCTGCAACGCGGGTGCCGGTTCTGTTCGTATTGTCTGCTTCGTGCCCAACAGATGCGGAACCGGTAACAACACCGCCTTGTCGCTCTGCGCCGGCCCGCTGGCGGTGGTTTCGATGGTGACCGTTCCCGCAAGCGGACGAGCGAACCGCAACACCCAAAGGGTGCCGTTGGCTCGCTCGGCTGCTCCCGCTCCGGCAAGCGATGATCGCAAGTCGAATGGAGCCAACATCGGCACCCAATTCAGAAGCTCGCGCGGAACGGGGATGGCGTCGGTAACGGCGTTCGTGTGGTCGAGTATTTTCCAGGTTCGATTCTCACTGTCGAACCCAGGAACGAATGCCGCAAGCGCGGGCACCGCCCCCGCGGCCGTGGTGAGTGTGAATCGCGTCGTTGCGGTCCACTTCGCCCCTCGAGTATCGACGAGGACCAGCGCATCGGCCGCAACAGCGGGAGTGGCCGCAAGAAGTGTCGCCGTTCCTTCTGGTTCCTTACCGCGAAACACGTAAACGGCGCGGGCATCGGCCGGTGCATCGGTTGTGAGCCAGGCCCAGAGCCCACCGGGGATTGCTCCCGCCCCCGCTTGGGGAACCACTTTCCACTCCGGTGCCGCGGTCAGACTCAGCCATCCGTCGCGTTCCGCCGCCCCGCTCACCATGAACGCCGGGAACGTCTGCGGAGTGCCGGGCAACACGCCAGGGCCGCGGCAATCCAGCCGCAAGGTGGCGTGTTGCCCGATCAATAACGGCCGGGCAAACTCCACCAACTGCACACCGGCCACCGGCGGACTGACATACGACACCAATTCCTCCGGCCCGATTGTGGAACGGTCGAGGACGAATCCGGGCGGTAAATAGACCGCCAGTTGGAAGAGTGCTCCCCGACGCACCCGCACATCCACCGAGGCAACGAGTACCGACTTGGCCGGATCCAGCTTCCATTCCAGACGTTCGATTGTGGTGAAATCGACCTCGGCGGGAACGGTCCGCAGCGAGGGCATGCGGCGAAAATCCACATCGGTGCCGGGAGCCAGAAGCGTGCCCACGAGCGACAACACGCGGAACGAATCCGTCGTGCCAGGCAGAATGCCGGCCAGGGAAACGCTTTCCGTCAAGCGATAGTCGCCGGGGTTCCACGCATCCACCTTCAAACCGGACGCCACGCGTATTTGCAACTTCTCATCGGTGAGTACCGCGTTGAGCGGGCGGATCGTGGGTAGCGAGTCTGTTGGGCGGTTTGCATCCGGGAATGGTGCAACGGCCGAGATCAACACTTTCCCGCCGGGACCGGGTTGGCGCAGACTCACGCGAACGCGCCGGGGGCCGTTGGGCGTGGCCGGTGGATCGACCGTCCAGCCAGCACGGTTATTCGCCACCACATCGGTGATGCGCAACCCCGGATCGGCCACGAACGCCCACTCGCTCACCGACCCGCGCGCGGGATGAAGTTCGTATTCGAACGCGGCCGTTAGTTGACCGGAGGTGAGTTCGTACTTCGCGGATAGCTTCGCCTCAGCGATACTGCCCGCCATGCCATCCGCACGAACGGCGAACTCGACCTTTGACCGACCACCGAACCGCAACCGCCAGAGACGCAGCGCCGGCTTGCCCGGCGCTGCGAATGGCCCGGTGAGCAGGACATCGGACGAAGCCGTTGGGATCTGTTTGGCGGGGAGAAGGAGTTCGAGCGCCGAAGTGGGACAGGGCGGCACGCGGAGTTCGAACCGACGTTCGCCTGGTTCGGTCGTTCCCGCCAGCGACCAGTCGAGATGCAGCACCCGCCGGCCATTGCGGTCCATCCACACGGCTGGAGCACTCGCCCCGGTGGGCACGGCGAGAATGGCTTCGCCGCCATCGGCCCACTTCGCGCTGCGCACCGCCAACCGTAGCGGATCGAGCGGCATGATGCCAGTGGCACCGTGACTGTTCAAGATGCCGATTTCAGAAGTGCCGATCAGTTCCGCGCCGTCGAGTTCGGCAAAATACACCGCATCGACCACGCGTGCGGTGTTCCGGGTGGCGGCAACCGCTCGACCCGCCGCGCGCACGCGCGATTCAAACTCCGCTCGCGGAAGCCGCACAATCGGCCCAGACTCCAGTTCCTTCAACAACTCGGGCAAGCGAGAATCGTTTCCACGCACGCGGCGAATAGGAAAAGGATCCTCGACCGGAAGGCCATCGACCGCTGTGCGAACGACCGTCTTCACTGACGGGCGCGGAACCGCCGCGATGGCTCCTCCCGCCACCACTGCTACAACCAGAATGAGCCAACCGACACGCATGGAAAAACTCAAAGTCGGTGCTGCAAGGCGGTGGGTGGCGATGGGTGGACCCATCACCCTTGCGGGCGGGTTCGCCTCCGCACTTAACTTCCCGAGGGTGCGGGGGCTGGTGCGCCGCTGCTTCCTGGTCGGCTCCGTGCCGATGAAGCTGGGGTTGCGGGGGGGGCCGCGGTTGCACTGGGCGCAACGACAGCACTTGGTTCCGGCAGCGAGCGAGTGAAGCCCGGCAGGTGCGTTACTCGCCAGCGGGCCTGCCAGCGCACCAGCAAGAGAATCACTACCGCGATAAGCCCCAGCAAAAATCCCGGTTCACCCGCCGCAAGCAACTGTGATGCCGGCTCCGGATAGAGCACGACGCCCACTGCAAATCCCCCTGCTCCCAATGCCACAACGAGCGCCACCGCGGCTGTGGGCAACCACATCAACACGATTATTACCAGAGCCACCACCAACGAACAGCCAATCACCAGCGCCAGCCAGGGTACGCGAATCACTCGTACGGCGTTCGGAGTGGTTTGCTGGACAACGGCCAACTCGCCCTCCGCCGCGGTTGCGGTATCGCTTGCTCCCGGTTCCGTTCCGAATTTGAACCACCGATCCATTGAGGAACGACTCACGGCCGAGGGGGCATACGTGACGCCGCGGGGTCGCCACCGCATCTCAACATGACCGTGGTTGTTGAAGAGTAACGGGACCGCATCGGCTGGTTCCGCGATGAGCCAGCGGACGGGGCCGATATAAGCGGCCGAAACAAGTATCGGCGGCTGATACGCTGTCTCCCCGAGGACGAACCGCGAGCCAGGCAGGGTGTAGTTCAGTTCCAGTACATTTGCCCGCGTCGCGCCGGAGGGGAGAGTGATCCGGAATCTTCGGCCGGCTTCACTTTCCCCCGCGGGTACCAACCCCGCCAGGACGCCATCCACGCGCGCCGTCGGGTTCGAACCGATCGAAACAGGCAGAATCACATCGACGGCCGGGGCCAAATACAGTTGCAGCCAGAACCGGGCACGGTAGCTCACCGATCCGTCTTCCGTCATCCCGGCTTCGATCAAAGCGCGTTCGACATGCACTGCAGCGACCGATTCGGGTGTTGAATTGCGCACTTCGAGTATCAGCGGATGCTCGGCCGACGCTGAAAGTGTGAGTGCCGGGAGCGATTCGCGTTCGGGCACCGCTTCGGGAGGCAGTTCGCGCCAGCCTGAGGACGACGCGACCACCGAACGGCCCGTCACCGAGTTGATCCACACTCGCACATTGACCATTGTGCGGACAGCATCGCTCGGCCAGAGGAGTCCAACCGGAAGCGAAAACGAGCCGTCCTCCCGCGCAGGCAACGGAAGCGCAAAGCTGACCTGGAGTGTTGCTTCTTTTTCTTCAACCAGCGGGGCGAACGCCCAGGTTCCCGGCGCGGGCGAATCGAGCGCCGGCTCGGCCTTCAGTCCCAGCGCCTCTGCCGGAGCGCGGAAGCGGACGGGTTTGGGGAAGCCATCCGCCGAGCGGAGCTTGATCGTTTGTGCCACAACGACCTGCCGCTCGCCGATGCTCACATCAATCCGCATGTCGGCGGTCACATCCGGGCGATACGGTTGCCACGTCAACGCCACACGGGCCAGACCCAGCGATCCTTTCCCGGTGATGGACACAATGGCCTTCGGTATCTTGCCGCTTGCGCCAGGAACCGGAGTTAACGGCGTGCCCCAGGCGGTGGGGAGCTCACCGTCCCATCCCCGTACATTTCCACTCACTTCCAACCCTTCGGGCACCGTGGCGGTCACGGTGGCGTCGCGTTCGATCGATTTCGGAAAGCGCGGCAGGGCAATGGTGGCATCCCAACTGCCGGGGGCAACGGGCACCGTGCCCGCGAGAATGATATCGAATGGCTTCTTCATCCCCGTTGCCAGCCGTACCGTGACTGGCCGCCACGGCCCTTGGGCTTTTCCCTGTGTGACGCCATCGACCACTGCGGGGTCGGACTCCGACTCCAGCCCGCGCCACTCCGCCGGTATATCGATCGTCACCGCCTCGATCTCCGTGCGGATCGGTTTCACCGCGATTTCCGCACTGACTCGCCAGCCCGCTTCGGTGAGATTGAGCTTGTAGGTCGGCTTCACGCGAACCGTGCCTTCCACTGGCCACGCTTCCACAGTGAGAAGCGGCGTGTTGATGGGCGTGGTGCCAGTGGGGCCGGTAGCCAGCCGGAAGAACGCAAGGCTGATATCTTCGTCGATCGGGCTGGGAGGGTCTGCCCGGCGCAAGTCCGGACCGTGCTTGAAAACGAACCGCGTATGCGGCCCGGCCGTGACTTTCACCGTGCCGGTCTGCCGCAGGACATCGAGCGCGGAGAAGGGCCCTACCGGCAAAGGCGGCGGTTTTCCGCCGCTCTTGGCTCGCGGCTGCCGAACAACGGCGGTCACGGTCCAGTCGGCGGCCGTGGAACCAAGCGGAAACTCGAGTTTCCACACAATTTTCGCACTGTCGGTCGGTTTCGTGACAACGGGTTGCTGCGTCGGGCCGGTTTCGGTCATACCAGTGGCCACGCGATCCACACTGACATCCGCGGTGGAGGGCGCGATGAGCTTCCACTCACGCGCTGGTCCGCGGAGCTTGATTTTGGCCGTGGATTCGATGAATCCCTCGGTCAGCACCACGGCGACATCGAAGTCCGCGCTCTGCACGTGATCGGCGGGTTGCGCGACTGCGGCGGGTGGATCCCAGGTCACTTCGAGCGAATCGACCGGTCCCAGCGGAAGCCCCGCGTGGCCGTTTTGCGCAACGAGTTGTTTGACATCCACCCCCGTGAGCCGGCGATTTTCGGGAGATTTAGTCGGTTGGGCGGGATCGGGAGTTCGCGTGGTGAGGTTGACGCGCTTGACATCCCCTGCGGGGGGATCGAGCGCCAGTGTGGTGATCGGTGCACGCGGTAAGCCGAGGTCGAAGCCGACTTCGGCTTTCGTCCCGCGTGCGGTCACGGGCACTTCCACGTCGAGAATCAGCGTGTGATCGCCCGCGGTTTCGACCATCACGGCAAAGCCTTCATCGCCGGTATCGAGAACGGGGAGTTTCGCGCCATCGAGTGCGGCTGCGACGAGAAATGCTCGCCGACCGCCGAGCGAAATGGCCGTGCTCGCCTGGGTGGTGCGGAATGAATACGTGAGTTTGAGTGCCGCAACGAGTTGTTCCCCGCGTTTCTCCACACGACCACGGATAGCACATCCGCTGGGCGGAGTCGGCTTGCGCGCCGCCAGTTCCTTCTTCAGCGCATCAACGCGATTAAGGAGTTTCTGAAACTCCTGCGGAGTGAGAGTGACGCGCTCGCCGTTGGTCGCGCCGCCCAGCCAGAGAAACGTACCGTCGGGCAGTTTGACGACCAGCGGCTTGGCGTCCTTGGATTCCTTGGGCGCATCGGCTTTCGGCGTATCGGGCTTCGTGAGCGGATCGAGACCCGCCGGTTGGGCCGACAGCGCGGTCATGCCCACCATAAATGCCGCGAGGGCAAGCACGCCGGCGAGCCGACAGCGGATCGACATGGAGCTACTCAGAGCGGGACAGGCGACAATCATGATTACCCGCTCAGTATACCCAAACCCCGCAGTCAATTTCGCGGGTCATTTGGGAATCGCCGTTACACTCAACCCGCGCGACCCCTCCACTCGTCCCGATCGGCATGCCAGGAGCAAACCCACCACCACCGCCAAGAGCACGAATACAGCGGTGTGGGTGCCGTAAACCATTGTCATATCCGCGGTCCGACCGTGGAATAACCCTGGAATGGCCATGAGTCCGAACGACACCGCCAGCACACCGAAGGTGAAGTTCCGCAACCACCGTGGTAAGTCCACCATTGCAATGGAGTAGGTGAGCACGGCGAGCGGGATGAGCAAGATGACCGCGTGGTGCTTCCAGGTTCTCTCGCTGAAGAGCAGCATACCCAGGCAAATCAGGCCACATTCGGCGGCAAAACACCAACCTTGCCGCGAATCGTTCGCCCCACGCACGGGCCACCGGCACAGCCACACCACCGCGAGTGCAAAGAGAGCCGTGAGCAACTTCACCACCACCCACGCCGCGGGCCGACCGATATCGACCAGATTGTGGTACTGGGACGGTGTGGGGATGTTGTCGCGGTATTCGAGGAACGACGGGCTGTGCGTGAATAGCCGGTACACGAGGCCGACGATCGCCTGGTTCGGGTGTTCGCTGGTGATTTCACCCTTCAAGAGCGGGCGTTCGATCATGAGGGTGTACCAGTCGCTCATCAACTCCCGGTTGTGGTCCCAGCCAAGGATGAGGCTGGGCACAATCGCCAGCCACAGCACCAGCCCGGCAAGACTGGCAATGAGGACACGCCAGCAACGTTTCCAGGCGAAGTAGGCGACGAACAACAGCGGCGTCACCTTGCAGGCAATCGCCAGGGCCAGCGTCAGCCCCGCGAGAGTATCGAGCCGACGCCGGAACGCTTCGAGGCAACCAGCCACGAGGAACAGAATGAAGATATTCACGTTGTTGTGCGACAGATCACCGAGCAACGCCGGAATGCAGAGGAGAATGGCAGCGGCGCGAGCGATGTCGCGGGGTAAATTTTGAGCCCCCCTCCCTGCAGGGAGGGGGGAAGACGCTTCGCAGTTCGCAGACACAAGCTCATCTCGCGGATCGCTACCTCCTCCCAATTCTGACTCCCGCCCTGCGGGGAGGGGGCCTGCGCCCTCTACCAAGCGAAACGCCCATACGCAGGCGATCACTGCCAGTAGTACCTTGGCGTAGAACCACGCCAGCGCGCCGGTCATGGGGGGAAGAGACGCAAACGGCTTGAGCAGGATCGCCATGATCGGCGGGTTCGGGTACTCGTTCACGCCGATGTAGATGTTCTCCCCGGTGAAAACGTCGTTAATCATGTGCCGCCAGCGAAGAAATGCGGAACGGCTCTGCTGTCCGGTGTCGCCCGGCTTGGTAATCTTGGCGGCGTATTTCACGCTCATCAGGACGACAATCGCGGCCAGCACAGCGAAAAACGCGATCCGCAGCCGCTGTGGGTTCGCGGCGTGAGCGTCGCGAATACGGGTGCCAAGTAAGCGGGGAAACGACAAGACCTTCACGGCACGCCTCCTTGCGTCACGATGTGGACAGATAATCGCCGGAGTTGCACGAAGGGTCAACCCGAACAGAGTTTCGGGTGCCAGAAGGGTCACCTGGGTTTCTGGCAGCCACTGGAACACAAGTCCGACCAACATCCCAAGCAATCTGACTACGGGCTGTTGCCCAACGTGACGATGCGATGAACGATGTAGCGGCCGGTGCCATTCCGTGACCGGAACACCGTGGGTTGATTGAAGGGGAATTCCTTCGGATATGGAGTGAAGACCGGCAGCAGGTCGTGCGGAGGATTTCGCGGCGGACCGAGCATCGCGGCGCGTTTCTGCGGATCGTCCCCCGCCGGAAGCGTGACCCACTCCAGATCGTTGATCACGTACTTCGCACCAGTCGCTTTCTGCAACTCATCCCATACCTTTTCGCGGCCGATCACACCGCTATCGTCTCCATTCACGGCAATCGAGATCGCGGTGTAAACGTGCATGAAGCGAATGCCGGGTTTGATGTCGAGGAGCAAGTAGACGGCGTGTGGCGAATCGAACCACGCGATCACCTCGCCGTCCTTCACGTCCTGCGACCGAAGAAAGTCCGCGACTTCTCCAATTTCTTCCCAACTAATCGATGCTTCGTGTGGGGGATGGAGACGAAGCTTGTCCCACAACCGGTATCGCTCCATATCGCTCATGTTGAATCGCCAACATTCAGGCCACAGCCGCAGCCGGGAAGTGTCGGTGATGAGGTGTTGCGGGAGGTAGCGTTGCCGCGTTTTCACCGGTAGTGAGTCGAGTTCGTGCTTCAGGTTGGGGTTATGCTCGGCAACGATCCAGAGCCCGCTCGTCACGGTCAGCCACGCCAGCATGAGGGGCACCCACGCCCACCGGTGCGAAGTCCAGACGCCAATCATGAGGAGCGTTTCGGGAACGTGCGCGTACTGGAATCCACGCTGAATAAAGAATGCTTGCGCGGTCCATACGAGATACACGCCGCTCAGAACGCCGCGTACAAACCGGGCATCCGCGCCGGCTTGCTTGTCCCAGAGATGGCGTGGCAACCACCGGCCGAGTGGACCGGGCCGTGGCGGTTCCGTCGCCGCAGCGCGGCTCGACCACAGCGCCGCGTCAATAACCGAAAAAAGTGCCAGCGGAACAGTCACGATCAACCCAAAACTCCACGGCGGGAACCAGTGCAGTTCCTGATCGACTCGCCAGTCGAATTCCTGCCGCGCCAGTTTCATGTACCACGGATTCCAGGTGAGGAACACGTCGAGAAAGTCACTCCACGCCCCCGAGGCAACGAGCCACACCACGCCGGGAATGGCAATGGCGATCCCGCCGAGCAGGTTGCCAAGCAGGTCCAGCCCAGCGGCCCGCCACGGCTGCTTGTGTTCGCCGGCCAACCGTCGCGCAGTGAGGAGCCAGACAGCGAGAGCAATCAACGCGATGTGTGGCTTCATCCACACCCCCGCGCCCCAGAGCAATCCTTCGCAGAAGGATCGTCGGAAGGGGTGATCCGCATTTGGCGGTCTCGGCGCTCCTGATAGAGAGGGAACCGTTTCCCCCACTCCGCGCCGGACGCGAATCGCAACCGCCGCGAGACCCGGCAGTGCCATCCAGGTGTCGCGCTGCGCGTGTGACATTTCCACAGTGAACGGATAAAAGAGCGCTGCACCGGCGAACGCCCACCATCGCGTTGCGAGCGTCGCCCCCCCCCACTTCGCCAGCCGGTCGATGAACAGAACCACGCCCAACACGACAACGAGATCGACGACGCGAACTGCGATAACGCTCGACCCAAACAACCACCGCAAGACCGTCATGGCCCAGACGAAGCCAGGCAGATTGGTATCGAACAGATCTTTGTAATGGGTGCCGCCGTGCAGGAGATTGCGTGCGGCCATCTGGTAAAGCGTGATGTCGCACCAGGGCGGCGACCGCAGAAATAGCGGCAGACCAACCACCAGCGCGACGGCAGTAATTGCTCGTGGGAGCCATACCGAGCGCCACGGCATACAGAGGAGGGCAGACATGAGGGGAACAAACTGACGGGGAAAAGCCGGGCACCGTCATGCCAGGATACGACTGGAGACGGGTCAACGGCCAGTCCCGCTGCACATCGGAACAGGAGCCGGGGAGAATCCATGTCTCCGCGCGAACTTCGGAGCCCGGGTGAGTGTCTGGGAGGTGAAGATTCCCGCGAAGACCACTTGAAGAGATTCCCGGAACCTTCCAAAATACTAACCTCATGCCCCTTTAGCTCAGTTGGTAGAGCAGCTGACTCTTAATCAGCGGGTCCTCGGTTCGAGCCCGAGAGGGGGCACTAGAAAAACAAGGGAAATCGCAATTCTGGGCGACTCAAGCCCCCGAATACTCCCAGAAATAGAGTGAACCGCCCCAGAATTCCGGTGGGATTCTGGGGCGGTTGTGTTTCCGGTCAGGTCATGGTCCGAGCGGTCGAGTTCGGCTCCGGTGTCGGCCGTCACCCCCAGGGCGAAGTCAAGCTCTGCCTTCCACAGTTCGGTGTGTCTGAACGAAGCTCGCAATCTCGCCAAGGCAGGGCAAGTTCGGCTTCCTCGCGCGCACCTAAGTGGTTCGTTTCACAAATAACGTCAGGGTTGTCCCGTTCCTTCTACCCTCGCAGCGGAAGCTGCTAAAAAGTGCG
>Ga0070738_10001476_pt1 | contig 46434 bp, 30 predicted proteins | sample Coa_R2_2_FD_66446 | JGI IMG/M metagenome (GOLD analysis project Ga0070738, IMG submission 66446) | Surface soil microbial communities from Centralia Pennsylvania, which are recovering from an underground coalmine fire - Coalmine... | ecosystem: Environmental > Terrestrial > Soil > Unclassified ...
TCGGCCCGCGCACCTCGACGACGATGACGTCGTCGCTCTCCAGCTCGGACAGCTTCCTGGCCAGGCCGAGGTGGCCGCGGCGAATGATGATGACGCGCTGCACCAGGCTCTCGACCTCGCTGAGCATGTGCGACGACAACATGATGGTGTGATCGCGGCCCAGCTCGCGGAGCATGCCCAGCGTTTCCGCTTTTTGGCCGGGATCGAGTCCGTCGGTCGGCTCATCGAGAATGAGCAGGGGCGGATCGCTAATCATGGCATCGGCGAGGCCGACGCGTTGGCGATAGCCTTTGGACAGCGTGCCGCATAGCCGGCGGCGCACTTCCTCGACTTTGCAGCGCTCCAGGCAGTAGCCGATGCGCGACGTCCGCTGTTTTCGATCGACGCCCTTGAGCTTGGCGCGATAGGCCAGGTACTCCTCGACGCGCATCTCCGGATAGAGCGGAATGCTCTCCGGCAGATAGCCGATGCGCCGGCGAACCTCCATCGATTGCGTCATGACATCGAAGCCGGCCACGCGGGCGATGCCGCTGGAGGCGGGCAAATAGGTGGTCAAGATGCGCATGATGGTCGTCTTGCCGGCGCCGTTGTTGCCCAACAAGCCGACGATCTCGTTGTTCTCGACCTGGAAACTGACATTGTTGACGGCCAAGACGGGGCCGAAATATTTGCTGAGATTTTCAACGTGAATCATGGTCTCACCGTTTCCATTCGGCTGCCGCGCCGCGCGGTGCTCGCTCCGGTAGAGAATTGTTTTTTAGAGCGCAGGCACACGCATTGCAAGAGGGGGGTGCGGGAGAGCCGCGACCGTGAGGGAGCGGTTTGCTCTCGCTCCCACGCTCCGCGTGGGAGCGCAAGCCCGGCCGCTCCGCGGCCCGTCCCGCAAGTGCATAGCTCCGAGCCTGAAGCGTAAGTAAGCGAAGTGTTGAACGGCTCTTCGCTTACGCTTCAGGCTCGGATACATCCAATTGAGCCGGCGCCGGGGCATCGGAGATGTGGAAGGTATAATCGCCGAAGCGTTCCACATCGCGGCCGGCGTCTTCCCAGCCGTAGCGATAGATCCCGACGTGCCACAAACGAATGCTCGTATCGGCAAATATGCGAAAACCGCAGCGGCGGGCGCGCTCGCAGAACGCATAGTCTTCATTCAGATACCATGCTTGCTCGCCCTCGCCGGCAATTAGCGGTGCGAAATACGGCACCAGCGGCGTCTGGAATTGCCGGTTGCACACCGGCAGGCCCAGTTGTTTTTGCATGGTCTCGTACACTCCGCGCCGCGTCAGCAGAAAGCCGAGGCCGCCGTAGCGGATCTCGAGCAAACCGCCCCGGACCCCGAACAATACCTCCCTCGTTTCCGGCAGGAAAACGCAGGCAAGCTGGCGGCGTCCCTTCTTGGGATAAATGCCGCCGACCAGCGGCAAATCGTGTCGCCGCAACTTGTCCACATCATCCGGATCGAAAACCACGTCGGCATCGATCCACATCAGCTCGTCGAACCCCTGGGCCAACGCATCGCTGGCCATTTGATTGCGTGCCGCATCGATGGCCGAATAGCCGCGCACGCGCCAGACGGCATAGCCGCGCCGCTCGAATTCGCGCAGAGCTTCTTCGCATTCAGCCTCGATCGAGTCCGCGACCGGCACGAGAACGACACAGCGCGACATGGGGGACACGAGATGATCTCCAGACACGAGGAGGTGGAAATGGTGCTCGATTCTTCTCGTTCCCAAACTCCGTTTGGGAACGCCGTCCACGAAACTCTGTTTCGCTTGGGTCAGGTAGGGGTCGGAAGCTACGAGCGAAACAGAGTTTCGCGAAGGCAGGTTCCCAAACTCCGTTTGGGAACCAGGGAAGTCCATGCGCGCTCATTTTTCGTTTTTCTTGTCCTCGTTCTTCCTACCCCCCGCGAGCTTGAGTTGATCGAAACGCACCTTGGACGGCTCGGTCGACGTCGAGAACGCGGCCAAACCCACTTTGAGTTTGGAGGGCAGTCCTACAAGGTTAATGCCGCCGATACTCACCCAAGACTTACCATCCGGACCGATGTCGCAGAGCAATGATATATCCTGCCGCTTCAAGCGCATGTAGACGTGTTCTGGCTTCGCCTTAAACGGCCATTCTCTCCAGCTCTTGTTACACGCGCCGTACCCCAACCCGCCTTCAGCGTCACGGGACAATTCTGTTGTGAAACCTTCTTTTCCCGCTCCTACTCCTGCTACTCCGTATTGAAAGCGGCGGAAAAGCGTACAAAAAGGACGGGGAGGAATCACCAGGAAGCCCGCTGCCACGAACGAGGGTAGTCCCTTGGGGTGCGAAAACAATTCCCGTCGAAGATCGTTCTTCGGATCGCGAGGGATCTCTAACCCAAGGCCGGCGTAGTCATCCTCGGACGCGTCCTTGGCGGTCGATTTGGCTGATGGGAGTAAGTCGCAGCGATGTTAGGAAGCGCGGCCTGGAGATTGATGGTGCCGCTCAGAGGCTGCCCATTCGAAGGATTTATAAACGTGATCGTAAGAGGGTTGCGGTTCGGATCCAGGCCGGCGCCATTATTGCCCGTTTCCATGGCATCCCGCAGCATTATCTGATTTTGTTGAATAGGCCCATTGGGGTCATCCGGACTAGTGGTGGTAACATTCAGCGACTGTATACCTCCCCAGATAGTCTGGGATCCACCCGGTCCCAGAGTGAAATCCTGGGAGTAGCCGTTGGCATCGATTTGGCTCTGGGAGCTTGGTAGCGCCGCGAAACACGCATAGGGGAAGACGACCTGGATCTGCCATTCGTAGGTACCGCCGGGCGTGAAGGTGAAGTTGTAGTTGCCGTTGGCGTCGGTGGTCGTGCTCTGATACCCTCCCGTCGATACGTTGATGAGATTAACGGTGGCCCCGTAGTAGCCCATCTCGGTACTATCCAGGCTGTTGTCCCCGTTGTTGTCCAGCCAGACCTTGCCGGAGACGGTGGCGCTTGAGCTTTGGCTGGCGCTGCCAGAGCCGGTGCCGCTGCCGCTGTCGCTGTCGAGCGGACGCACGTTTGTGCTTCCCTGCGTGGGGACGGGGGCATGTGTCGTCGGCGCGCTGCTACCCGAACCGCTGCCGCTCTTCGTCGTGCTGCTGTTGAGCTGTTGATTTGGGGCGGTGTGCGTCATCGTCGCGCCGCTACCACTGCCGGAATTGCTGCCCGCGCCGGAGGCGGGCATCGGGCTTTGCGTGGTGGGAATGCCAAGCAGGTGATCCACTTCCTGAACGAACATCGCCTCGACCTGGGCGATTTCCTGGGTGATGATCTGCACGGCGGTGTTCAGCTCCTGCTGCACCATCGCCATCATTGGGGCCATCTGATCCACCATCTGCGATGTGCTCGAAGCCGAGAGCAACGTGCGGTCTTCAAAGGTCTCCAAAGTCGGTTTTACCGTCGCCTTGCGGCTGCGCGTCTGCCGCTGTTCATCTCGTAAACCGAATTGCGATCGCTTTAGTGGATTTACGTACAGGGGGGAGGGCAATGCGCGAACAGCTTGCGAAGCATCAGGGTCCAACGCAACATGAGGAACGCTCCTTGTTGAAGTGATCCTCGGCGGACTCCGCGCTCTGACCACCATGGCAGAGCTGGGGATTGAGGAGAGTCTGCCGATGATCGCCTGATTCTCCGGCGCTCCGTTCCATTCTGTCAAATGAAAAATCGGAGAAATAAGAATTCTCAGAAAGTTTTCACAGTTTGTTTTGTGGATATTGTGGATGAAAAAAACGCCAAACTGCAAGGACGGACCGCGGAGCGGCCGGGCGTGCGTTCCCACGCGGAGCGTGGGAACGAGAACAATTCAAGATCATTTATCGGGACGGGCCGCGGAGCGGCCGGGCGTGCGTTCCCACGCGGAGCGTGGGACGAGCGCGTGGGTTTCTCAAGGCGGCATTCGGGAGGGTGGCGGAGTGGCGGCATCACTTGTCCGGGAATGGCACGGTGGGGCAGGATGGCGGAGGGAGTGGAGCGGTTGAATGGCACGCGGTGGCACGGAATGACAGACGAAATGTGGAGTGGTGCGGCGAAGTGGCGGGGTGGCGGAGTGGCCGCATGGATTGGCATTTGACACCACACCTTGGTACGGTTCCGCATTTCCACGCTCTGTGTGAGAACGCACGTCTGGCCGGTTTGAGGTCGGTTCAGCGGCATCGGGACGCCGGGCGTGGGAACGAGAGCGAATCGCGGCGGAGATGGAACGACGGCAAAAATTTGCTTGACCCTGACACGAATAACAGCACGATAGATCACTGAACCTTGCAGACGCTGTTGTTCGGCGCGATTTCCATCTCTTTCCCGCACGATGAGGAGTCCCCATGCGTACCGTCCTTCTCTCCCTGGCAGCCCTGTTCGTCGCCACGGCCGTGGGCAAAGCCGACCCGGATATTCACGATACCCGCTTGCTGTCGCAGCCGGCCGTCAGCGCCCGGCATGTTGCCTTCGTTTATGCCGATGATCTGTGGGTGGCCGACCTCGACGGTAAGAATGTTCGCCGCCTGACCAGCGACATCGGCGTCGAGATGCTCCCGGTTTTCTCGCCCGATGGCAAGACCATCGCGTTCACCGCCGAGTACGACGGCAACCGCGACGTTTACACCATCCCCGTCGAGGGCGGCCCACCGACGCGGCTGACCTGGCATCCCGGCCCGGACCTGGTTCGCGGCTTCACCCCGGACGGCAAGGCTGTGCTGTTCACCTCGCCGCGCCATGTCTTCACGAATCGGTTCACTCAGCTATTCACCGTGCCTTTGACCGGCGGCATGCCGACGCAGTTGCCCATCCCGCACGCGGCCGACGCCTGCTTCTCGCCCGATGATGCCTTCATCGTTTACACGCCCCTAGGCGACCGCTCGCAGCAATGGAAGCACTACCGCGGCGGCACAACATCGCGGCTGTGGATTTACAACCGCGCCAATCACGCCGTCGTTCAGGTGCCCCAACCCGATGGCCGCTGCAACGACCTTCGCCCCTGCTGGCTGGGGGACACGGTCTATTTCCTCTCCGACCGGGCCGGCGAGTACAACCTGTTCGCCTACGATGTGGCGAGCAAGAAAGTCCGCCAGCTCACCCATTACGATGATTTCCCGATCGTGAGCCTGTCGGGGGGCGGCGACCGGCTGATCTACGAACAGGCGGGCTATCTGCACCTGTACGATCCAAGCAAGGAGAAAGCGACGCGGCTGAAAATCGGCGTGGCCAGCGATCTGGTGGAAGTTCGGCCGCACTATGCCAAGGGAGCGAAGTATATCCGGAATGCCGCCGTGTCGCCGTCGGCGGCGCGGGCGGTGTTCGAGTTCCGCGGCGAGATCGTCACCGTTCCTGCCGAGAAAGGCGATCCGCGCAACCTGACCTCCACGCCGGATGTCCATGAGCGCTGGCCGGCGTGGTCGCCCGACGGCAAGTCGGTTGCCTACTTCTCCGACGAGGGCGGTGAGTACCGATTGTACGTTCGCCCCGCTGATGGTCAGGGGAAGGTGAAGAAGTATCGGCTGATGGGTGCCGGATTCTACCAGACGCCGGTGTGGGCGCCCGACGGACAAAAGATCGCTTATGTGGATAATTCGCAGTCGCTGTTCTGGATCGACCTGAAGGACGGCACGGCGAAGAAGGTGGCTTCCGAGCCGAATTATGGCCCGACGGCGCTCTTGGCACTTCGCCCGGCCTGGTCGCCCGACTCGAAATGGATCGTCTACGCGCTGGGCAACAAGGCCGCTTATCACACCGTGTATGCGTATGAGCTGGCCGCCGACAAATCCCGGCCTATCACCGACGGCCTGGGCGATGCCATCGATCCCGTCTTTGACGCGGGCGGCAAGTACCTGTATTTCCTGTCCTCCACCGATGCGGGGCCGGTCAACCAGTGGTTCGCCCAGTCCAACGCCGACATGCGCATCCGCCGCACGCCCTACCTGGTGGTGCTGAAAAAGGGCGTCCCCTCGCCCTTGGCCCGCGAGAGCGACGAAGAAAAAGACAGCAAAGCCGAGAAAAAGGAGGATACGCCCAGCAAAGATGGAGCGAAGAAAGAGAAGAAGGAGCCGGCGAAGGTCGTCATTGACTTCGACGGCCTGGGTTCGCGCGTCGTGGCGCTGCCGATCCCCGAGGCGGACCTGGCCGGTCTCCAGGCCGGTGCCGAAGGACAGATCTTCTACCTGGAGCGAACGCCGGCGCCGCCGCGCGCCCAAGGCCCGCGCGGCAGCACTTTGAAACGTTTCGACCTGAAAAAACGCAAGGACGAGAAGGTGCTTGAGGGCGTCGGTCAGTACCACCTGAGCGGCGATGGCAAGAAAGCCCTCGTCTTCCATCCGCCGGAAACATGGTCAATCGTCGAAGTGACGGGGACGGCCCCGTCAGCGGACAAGGGCAAGCTGAAAATCGATGCCATCGAGGTCCGCGTGGAGCCGCGCAAGGAATGGCCGCAGATTTTCGATGAAGCCTGGCGGATCAACCGCGATTACTTCTACGATCCGAGCATGCACGGCGCGGACTGGCAGGCGATGAAGGCCAAGTACGCAGCCTTCCTGCCGCACCTGGCGACGCGAGGCGATTTAGACCGGGTGATTCGTTGGATGTTGAGCGAGCTGGCGGTCGGTCACAGTTACCTGAACCCCGGCGAACGGCGGCACGAGCGCAAGCCGATCCCCGGCGGCCTGCTCGGGGCCGACTACGAAGTTGCGGAGGGGCGCTATCGCTTCAAGAAGGTGTACGGCGGGCTGAACTGGAATCCCGAGCTGCGTTCGCCGTTGACCGCTCCGGGCGTGGATGTCAAAGCCGGCGAGTACCTGTTGGCGGTGCGCGGCATCGACTTGAAACCGCCCACCGAGGTCTATTCGCTGTTCGAGAACACGGCCAACAAGAGCATCACGATCACCGTAGGGCCGAATCCCGACGGCAAGGGCAGCCGCACCGTCACGGTCGAGCCGTTGGCCGACGAGGACGCCCTGCGCAATCGCGACTGGGTCGAGGGCAACCTGAAGAAGGTCCACAAAGCGACGGGCGGCCGGGTGGCCTACGTGTACGTGCCGAACACGGCCGGGCTGGGCCACGCCTATTTCAAGCGCTACTTCTTCCCGCAATGCGATAAGGATGCGATCATCGTCGATGAGCGTTTCAACGGCGGCGGTCAGGTTGCCGATTACTACATCGACCACCTGCGGCGGCCGTTCACCGCCATGTGGGCGACGCGCTACGGCGAGGACCTCAAAACGCCCGGCGGCGCCATCTTCGGTCCCAAGGTGATGCTGATCGATGAGACAGCCGGCTCGGGCGGCGACCTGCTGCCGTGGATGTTCCGCCAGAACAAGCTCGGGCCGTTGGTCGGCAAGCGAACCTGGGGCGGGCTGGTTGGCATCCTGGGCTTTCCGGAACTGATGGACGGCGGCGGCGTGACGGCCCCGAACCTGGCCTTCTGGACCCAGGAAGGTTTCGGCGTAGAGAACGTCGGTGTGCCGCCCGACGTGGAGGTGGAGCAGTGGCCGGCCGACGTGATCGCCGGCCACGACCCGCAGCTGGAGAAGGCGATCGAAATCGTGATGAAGCAGCTAAAGGAGAATCCATCCCCGCGCTTGCAACGTCCGCCGTTCCCCGTGCGCGTGCGGCAGTGACGGATTTGTATCCGAGCCTGGCGAGCGAGGCGTTTACACGCCCCGCTCGCCAGGCTCGGAAATCTATGTCATTCTTTCATTGCATTTTCCAGATCGCTCGCCGCGGCGATGCCGTTGGTGATGGGCGGGAGAATCTCCAGCCGTGCGTAGATGGGCCGTACCAACGCTCGCAAACGCGGCAAGTTGAGAGCAAAGAAAACGGCACCCGTCAGGCAGAATAGGCCATTGATGAGCAACGTGGTCGATGGACTCAGCGCGGCGGACAGCACGCCGGTCAACAGGCTGCCCAGGGGAGCCATGCCCAGAAAGGCCAATGTGTAAAAACTCATCACCCGGCCGCGCTTATCCTCGGCGGCGATGGTTTGCAACAGCGTGTTGCTCGCCGCCATCTCAATCATCATCCCCAGGCCGATCGCAAACAGTACGAGCAGCGCCAGCTTGAAGTCGGCCACAAACGCAAAGGCGAGCAATCCTACACCGAGCAACATCAGTGCCTGCAAGATCCAGCGGCCCAGGCCCAGAACACTCTTGCGCGAGGCCAATAGCAGAGCGCCGGTCAATGCACCAAGGCCCGAAGCGGCGGTCAAAAAGGCCAGCATGCGCGCGTCGCCGCCGAGCCGTCGTACCGTGAACTCCGGCAGCAGCACGGTGTACGAGGTGCCCGCCATGCTCGATAGTCCCAGGAGCAACAACAGGGTGCGGATGGGGGCGAACCCGCTCACATAAACAAACCCTTCGCGTAATCCCTGCCACAGCGAAACGGTAGGACGCTCGCGCCGCGTCTCTTTCAGACGCATGGCCAAAAGCGCCAGCAGGACCGCCAGGTAGCTCAGACCATTGAGCAGAAAACACACATCGGCGCTCGTCTGCGCCAGGATGATACCGGCCAGCGTCGGCCCAACGAGCCTCGCCCCGTTGACCAAGGAGGAGTTCAACGCAATCGCATTGGCCAAATCGGTGCGATGGGTTACCAGCTCCGAAAGGAACGCTTGCCGCGTCGTCATGTCGAAGGTGTTGACCACACCCAAAAACAAGCTGAGGAGGATGAGCTGCCAGACATCGATATGGCCGGTCCACGTCAACAACGCCAGCAGGAACGCCTGGACCATTGCCAAGCTTTGCGTCACCAACAGCACGCGATGACGGTTCCAGCGATCGACCAGAACACCACCCACCGGCGCGAGAAACAGGGCGGGGATTTGTCCCGCGAAGAGGACGATGCTCAGTTGCAGGGATGATTGCGTCAATTGGAAAACGAGCCAGGACATGGCAATCTGCTGCATCCAGGTGCCAACGAGGGAGATGCCTTGCCCGATGAAATACAAGCGATAATTGCGATGCGCCAGCGAGCGCAGCAGCGGTTGAAGATTCATGGCCCCTCGTCCGCGTGTATCGATGCGGATGGCTCGTCCTAACCACCATTGTGCAGAATCTATGCCAAGGCCCTATCTTGCCATCACTCCGACGCGGTATCCGCCGACTTCTTGGCTTTGGGTACTTCTGGGTTGGCAAAGTCCGGGAGCGGGTCGCCCCAGAGGTAGTGGTTGAACCAGTCGAGGTTGTGCTGCATGACGGCGCGCTGGGAGCGCGGCTTGGTGATGCCGTGGCCGAACCCTTTGTAGACGATCATCTCAACCTTTGCCTTGCGATCCTCCAGACCCTGGCGCAGCTCGTAGGCGTTGGCGATCGGCACACGCTTGTCGTTTTCGCCGTGCTGGATCAGCGTCGGCGTTTTCGCCTTGTGGATATAAGACATCGGCGAAGTCTTCTGATAAATCGCGGGGTCGGCAATCGGATCCTTGCCGAGATACTGGATCGTGAAGGGGGTTATGTCGGTGTTGTAATAGTAGGTCGCCCAGTTGGAGATGCCGGCACCGACGGAAATGGCGGCGAAGCGATTCGACGAGGTGGTCAGGAAGGCCGAGATGTAGCCGCCCTGACTCCAGCCCATACAGCCGACCTTGGCGGGATCGACCCAGCCGAGATTGATGAGATGCTCGACGCCGGAGAGGACGTCCCAGGCGTCGCCGACGCCGAGATTGCCGACGTTGAGCTGCCGGAATTTCTCGCCGTAGCCGGCGCTGCCGCGATAGTTGACGCGCAGGACCAGGGCACCCCGGCCAGCCCAGATGTCGGCCGGGTAGTAGCGGCTGGCCAGCAACGTGGGCTGGTCGATGCCCGTGGGGCCGCCGTGAATGATGCACAAGAGCGGCCGTTTCTTCGCCGGGTCGAAGTCGGCCGGTTTGGTCAGCACGCCCTCGATGGTCGTACCATCCTGACTCTTCCAGGAGATGACTTCGGATTTGCCCAGGTTCAAAGATCTGGTTTGCTCGGTCATGTCGGTCAGTTTGCGTGGCTCGAAGCTGTTCACTTCGGAGACGAAAACTTCGCGGAGCGAACGGGGCGAATTGGCGGTGAAAGCCATCTGATGGCCATCGTGCGTCAGCGAGAAAGCAGAGGCCATCAAGTTATCGGGACTGGTGAGGCGAGTGATCTTGGCATTGTCCGGATGAACGTGGAATAGGTGGGATGCCGTCTTTTGCAGCCCCCAAAAGTAGATACCATCGGGCTTCCAGTCGATCAGGAAAGCATGCTCATCGAATTTGTCGGTTAACGGGCGCGGAGTGCCGCCGTCGGCGGAGACCACGGCGAGGCGATGGTTGCAGTGAAAGAAAGCCGGATTGCCCATCACGGTTTCAAAGACAATCTGTTTGCCGTCGGGCGACCAGTGGGGGTTGCCATCGGGTCCGGGCTGAGAGACGATTTTCTTCACCGCATCATCGGCCAGAGTCAGAACATAGATGTCGGTCGTGCCCCGGTGGATGAGATCGGGATTCCGGGCTGCATCGAAGGCGATTTTGGCGCTATCCGGCGACCAGGAGAAGCTGCCGATGCTGTACTCCTTGCCTTTGGTGTGTTGCTTGCCGGTTTGAGGTTCTTTCAGGGCTTTTGCCACGTCGATGGTCCAGAGGTGCTGGTAGTCATATTCCTGGCGTACCACCTCGAAATCGCCCAAGTGCTCCTTGCGGTCCTTCGTCCGTTCTTTCTTCGATGGTGCGGTTGCGAAGGCGATGCTCTTGCCGTCGGGTGACCACTGAAAAAAGTTGACGCCGGTCTCGGCCTTCGTGAGCTGCACCGCCTCCCCACCGTCGGGTGGAATGGCGAAGATCTGGTTCTTGTCGCCGGCGCGGTTGCTGGTAAAGGCCAGCCAGGTGCTATCAGGCGACCAGATTGCACCGCCGACGGACTTGTCGCCTCGGGTGAGCTGGTATTTTCGTCCGCCGGCCAGATCGGCGATCCAGAGGTGCGTGAGGAAGGCGTCTTTCTTGAAATCGGTATGCGTCACAAAGTAGGCGACCCATTTCCCGTTTGGTGAGATGTGGGCGCCGCCGATGGAGTCGATGTGGAGCAGGTCGTCGATGGTTGGTACGTGGGGTTTGTCCTTGGCGAAAGTTGGTGAAGCAGCGAAGACAAGGGCGACGAGGACCAAGATCGAGCGGCGGAATAGCATCATGGGAAAGCTCCTGGAGGAAGCGACAGCAACGTCCCGCGGAAGTATTGTATGCCCCAATTCAACAACCAACCTCCCATGTTTGCCGTTGCCCTGGATAGCATGTTATACTCCCCTAGACAGTTCGCACGGATAGCCCTTGATAACCGACGATGTTTTTCGCGTGAGGAATTTCTGTCATGTCAACGATTCTGACGGTGCGCGATGAAACGACCAGCGGCGGCACCCTCCACGAATTCGCCCTGGAATTGTTGACCGAGCGCATCACCGTTCGAGAGTTGATCCGCAGCCGCGTTTATCAGGAAGTGCAAGATTACAATCAGCGCCAACCGCAGGTCTTCCACGGACTGGTGCAGCCAACCGATGCCGAAATCAACCTGAATGGCTTCAAGCTCCGCAAGCCGCGAACCATCGACTGGAAGAAGCAATTTGATAAGGCCGTCGAGGCGTTCGAGTCCAACGGCATCGTCATTCTGGTCGATGACAAGCAGGTCGAATCGCTCGACGAAGAGATTGTGATTCAGCCCGAAACGCGCGTGAGCTTCCTGCGCTTGACCATGCTGGTGGGGGGGTAAGATGGCGATGCAACAGTCCGAATCGGTCCCTGAAATCTGCGGCAGCACGCAAGCGGTTCACCTGCTCGATGCCTTTATCAAAGAGATAGATGCCCAAGAAGGGCGTTACTATCGCCCCGTCGATCTCAAATTATGTCCATCCGTTCAGGCAATTTTAGAACTCCCTCGGGACCAGCAGGTTCCGGTCGTCCTTGAGGCCGTTGCCCGACAAACGGAAAATATGCGGCGGCGCCTGAGCCGGGGGGACGGAGACGCATCTACTGCCGTTTTCTCGACAAACCACTTTGTGGGCTTCAAGGAACTCATCAGCATTTTACTTCGCAAGAACCTGCCGTTCCAAATCCAGGACATCGACCGGCTCGCTCAGGCGGCCTCTGGGGGGCGAGGTTACTATGCATGGCAAATATCTCTTGGAGGCATCCTGCGCGCGGTGGAGAATTTCTGCCAGGAGAACGGCATACCCGAGTGCCTGCGTCCGCGCCTTATCGCTCTGAGGGACCATTTGCAGGCCCACTCATCCCACGCGGAAGCACGCAAAGCCATCGAACGGCTGAACGAACTTCTAACTCCCATACCGGAAGCAGCTCCGGATTCCCTCCTGACAACCGATGAAGCCTGGACTCGGTACCTGCGCGAGCAGATCGACGGCCTCGAACCTCCCGGCAAGACGGCTTGGCACGCACTGTTGCTTCACTGCAATACGGCCGAGCAGTCCAAGCCGTCCCGCAAATGGCTTCAGCAAGCCGACGTTCTCATCAAGGCAATTGGTCCCGAGGCGTTCGCCACCATCGTAAGCGGCACGCTGGCGCAGATCGGCCAGCCGGGCACTCCGCAGATCAAGCGGATGTACTTTCAGAATTTCGAGCTGGATCCAACACTCATTCACGAGACCCACTGCGACCTCTTGCGCGGCCTAGTCTGGTCCACTAGTCTCGTCAACGACGATAGCCTGACCATCGCCGTCGGCGATGCCGCCGCTGCCTGTTTCAAGAAAATCCCCAATGTCGGACCCCGGTCGCCCAAGATCGGCAACGCTTGCTTGCATGCCCTGTCCACCACATCCTCGCTGGCCGCCGTGGGGCAGCTCAGCCGGCTCAAGAGTCGCGTCAAGCATGCCTCGACGCGCAAGCAACTGGCCAAAGCGCTCGATACGGCCGCCGATAAGACCGGCATGACCGCGGCCGAGATGGAAGAGGTGGCCGTTCCCACCTGTGGCTTAAGTGAGGTGGGCGCCCATCGTGTGCAACTGGGCGACATTACGGCCAGGCTCGAAGTTCAAGGCGGCACGAAGGCGCAGCTCACCTGGACTCGGCCCGATGGAAAAACGTTGAAATCGGCGCCGGCCTCGGTGAAGGAAGCCTTCGCCGCGGACCTAAAAGCGCTCAAGCAGTCCGAAAAGGAGATCGCCAAGCTGCTCCCCGCCCAGCGCGATCGCCTGGAACAGCTCTTCTTGCAGGAGCGAACGTGGTCGTTTCCGGACTTTCGGACTCGGTATCTCGACCATCCACTGGTGGGCATTCTGGCGCGCCGCTTGATCTGGCGCTATTCGGACGGCACCAACGCAAGCGACGGCATCTGGCTCGATGGGCAGATCGCCGATGCCCAGGACCAACCCTTGAGCTGGCTCGGTGCCCAAACTCGGGTCGCTCCCTGGCACCCCCTGGCGTGCGGCCTGGAGCAGGTGCGGGCATGGCGGGACTGGCTCGATCGGCACCAGATACGCCAGCCCTTCAAGCAGGCGCATCGCGAAATCTATATCCTCACGGATGCCGAGCGCCGCACCGACACCTACTCCAATCGTTTCGCCGCCCACATCATCCGGCAGCACCAGTTCAGCGCCCTTTGCCAGGAGCGCGGCTGGCGCTATTCACTGCAAGGCAGCTGGGATTCCCATAACATCCCGACGCTTCGCCTCCCCCAGTGGAACCTGCGCGTGGAGTTCTGGGTGGAAGCGCTCGGCGGCGATGGCGAGACCAGCGGGCACGGCATCTGGCTCCATCTGTCAACCGACCAGGTGCGTTTCTATCGCCAAGACGCGGTCGAACCCATGCGGCTCGCGGATGTGCCGCCTCTGGTTTTCTCGGAAGTCCTGCGCGATGTCGATCTCTTTGTCGGCGTGGCCAGCGTCGGCAACGACCCCAACTGGGCCGACGGCGGCCCCATGGGCACCTACCGAGACTACTGGCACAGCTATTCCTTCGGTGATCTGTCCCAGACCGCGCAGACGCGCAAGGCCGTCCTCGAACGCATCGTGCCGCGCCTCAAGATCGCCGATCGCTGTTCGTTCGAGGATAAGTTCCTGCTCGTCCGAGGCAAGCTGCGGAGCTACAAGATTCACCTGGGCAGCGGCAATATCCTTATGTCCCCGAACGATCAGTACCTGTGCATCGTTCCCAGGCAATCGACCAACGAGGGGAGCGGCAAAGTTTTCCTGCCGTTCGAGGGTGACAATCTCTTGTCAGTCATTCTCAGTAAAGCGTTCCTGCTCGCCGAGGACAGCAAGATCAAGGATCCTTCGATCGTAAACCAGATTCATCGGCGTTAGTTCCAACCTCTCGATAGGGGTTGCATCCACCGGCGGACGCCCGCCGTGCGCTGGTATAGCTTATAGACATGGCGGATGAGTCCTGGGACATCGTGGTGGTTGGCGCGGGGGCGGCGGGGCTGATGGCGGCGATCCGTGCTGCCGAACATGGCCGGCGTGTGCTGCTCTTGGAGAAGGCCCGCAAGCCCGGCGTCAAAATCCTCATGTCCGGCGGCACGCGCTGCAACCTGACGCACGCCACGGACAACCGCTCAATTGTCGAGGCGTTCGGCCCGCCGGGACGCTTCTTGCATTCCGCGCTGGCGGCCCTCAGCGTCGAGGATACCGTCGATTTTTTTGAGGCCGAGGGCGTTGCCACCAAGGTCGAGGAGACGGGAAAGATTTTCCCCGTCAGCAACAAGGCGCGCGACGTACTCGACGCCCTGCTGCGCCGGCTGGAACGCAGTGGCGCCCGACTGGCGCTGGAGGAACCCCTCCGCGATTGGCAACCCACCTCGTCGGGATTCGCGCTGACAACGCCGCAGCGTACTCTCCATGCCGGAGCGGTCATTCTCACGACCGGCGGACAATCCTATCCGGGTTGCGGCACGACGGGCGACGGCTACGCCCTGACGGCTCGGCTCGGCCATACCATCGTCCCACCGCGCCCGGCCCTGGTCCCTATCACGGTGTCGGTCCCCTGGGTTGCTGAGCTACGCGGCGTTACCTTGCCGGACGTGGCGGTTCGCATTGTCGAAGAGAACAAGCCTCTCGCCGCGCGGAGTGGGTCGCTGCTGTTTACCCACTTTGGCCTATCGGGACCGGTGATCCTCGATGTCAGCCGAGTTGTCAGCGGCCATGCCCGACCCGAGACGTTGGCCCTCGAAATCGATTTGCTGCCGGGCGTTGCCGAGGCCGCGCTGGAGGAATGGCTACGCATCGAGTCGGCGGCATCCGGCAAGAAACAGCTTGCCGTCGTGCTAGGGGCGCACCTGCCGCGCCGCTTGGGCGAGGTGCTCCTGAGCGTGGCGGGACTGCCGATCGATCGCAAGGCAGCGTCGCTGAGCCGAGCGGATCGCGCTCGCCTGGTCGGCTGCATCAAGCGTCTGCGTCTGCCGGTGACGGGGACGCTGGGCTTCGCCAAGGCCGAGGTGACAGCCGGCGGCGTGGCGCTGGAGGAAGTTGATTCACGGAGCCTGCGCAGCAAACGTGTTCCGCATCTGTTCCTGGCGGGGGAACTGCTCGACCTGGATGGACCGATCGGCGGTTACAATTTTCAGGCAGCTTGGAGCACCGGGTGGCTGGCGGGCCAGTCGGCGGCGCTGCATCCGCTGGGTTAGCCGCGACGCGCAGTGAAGCGTGCGGTGATGTCGTGGCGAAAGAAAACTGGTGCCTGACGGGCCTTCAATCTTACTCCTGGTAGCCTGCCGCCTGGATCTGAAACAAGCGCGCGTAAATCTTGCCAAGCCGCATCAATTCCTCGTGCGTCCCCTGTTCTTCCACGATCCCATCCCTCAAGACGCAAATCCGGTCCGCCTTCCTGACTGTCGAGAAGCGATGCGAAATGAGGATCACCGTCTTATCCCTGGGCAGCGTCTCTAGCTCCTCGAAGATGCGCGCTTCGGCCTCCGCGTCGATCGACGCGGTAGGCTCATCCAGGATTAGCAGCCTGGGATCGCGGTAGAACGACCGCGCCAGCGCCAGTTTCTGAAGCTGGCCCTTGGAGGGGTCGATGCCCTCGGGAAACTCGCGTCCCATCATCTGCTCATATTGCCTGGCCCATTCGTCGATGAACGTCTCCGCGCCGCTCTGGCGGGCGGCCTGACGAACTTTGTCCATGTTTGCCACAGGACTGCCGTTGCGCCGGCCCATCGCGATCACGTCCTTGACTAAAAAGTGGTAGTCGGCATAATCCTGAAACAGCACACTCATCTGATGGTGCCAGCTCTCCAGGTCCAGATCGCGGAGGTCGTGGCCGTTGACGAGAATTCTGCCCTCCGTGGGGTCGTAAATGCGGCAAATGAGTTTGACCAACGTTGTCTTCCCGGAACCATTCACACCCACCAAGGCGAACTTCCCTCCCGACGGGATGGTCAGCGACACGTTCTTCAGGATGAGCTTGTCGGTTCCGGGATAAGCAAAGGATACATGGTCCAGGACGATATCCGGAGCCGTGGCAGCGGACAACATGCGGGCATTGGGCCGCCGGGGGATGGCGGGTGGAGTGTCCATGATCTCGAACAGATTGGTAGTAAACAGGCTGTGCTGGTACTGATGGCCCAGGCTTAGGAAAAAGCCCGACAGGGCGCCTTGCAGTTCCCGTATGGCTCCCAGCACGAACGTCATGGTGCCGACTGCCAGGGTCCCGGCCACGACGGCATCGATGAGCGACACGACCGCCACCGCGATGGCGATCCCCGCGGCCGAAACCGCCCCCAATTGGTACATCAGTTTCCTTCGCTCGTTGGCGCGCTGTTCCTCGTTGAAGGCGTGCAGCAGGTCGCGCATGGCAGACAGGAAGTAGCGGACGTTTTGGAACAGCTTTAGCTCGATAAGCTCGGAGAGATTGTGGAAATGGCGCTGAAAGTCGGCATACCGCCGCCGCTTCTCGGCGTTCGCATCGTAAATGCTCCAGACGCCATGCCCGTATTTCGCTTCCAGAACGAACTTGGGAATCGCCGCTACCACTACGAGGAAGAAAATCCGCCAATCGTACAGGGCGAGCACAACCGCCGCCGCGCTGACGCCTACCACGCTTTGAAGGTTGTAGAACTGCTGCTCCAGCAGGATGATCATCGGGAAGATACCCTGACCTTCCGCCTTGGTGAGGAGATCCTGGAACTTGGGACTTTCGTAGGTGGCGACGTCGATGTCGCCCTTGCGTTCAATCAGCTTCAGCTCGAGGTGCTCGTTCATCACGAGATGCAGTTTACGATCGAAGAAGCCTTTCCAGGCGTACAGCGCATCGGGAACAACGGTGGTGCCGACCGCCAGGATGGCCAGCCAGGCCACGCTGCCGGTCAGCTCGTGGCCGGTGGTGCGAACCAGCTCATTGATCAGCAGGGCGAAAATGCCCGATTGCAGAAACGGAAGGCCGGCGATCAGAAGAGACAGGAGAGTCTGGACGATGACGATGCTTGGTTGTTGCTGCCAGGCCGCCGCCAGCAGTCGGCCGGAGTTCACCAGCACACACCGGACAGCAGAGAGAGGCGGTCGCATGAGTTCCTTCCGAGTCGTGCACTTTGGAGGGGAAACGTAGTGGTTCGCCGACGTGTCGCTGCCAGTCATCCACGACCAAAATCGATGGGCCGCCATGATGACGGCAGGATGCGACTACATGATATTCGCGAAATGGATGGAAGGATTTATTTTATCGCCCTCGCTGGATTGCGGACCGACGCAGGTTTTCAAGGCGAATCGCGGGGGCTGTCACAACGGAACGAAGGGCATGCCAGCCCCCCGCAATCCCCTCCTCGATCAAATCATCACCACGATCTCCCCCTTCGTCCTGTCTCGGAGCACGTCGCCCAGACTGATGAAGTAGAGGTCCGCCTCGTCACCGCCGCTGACGATGTCTTGCTGGTTATCGTTGAAGACATGGCCCGCGAGCAGCGCCTCCACCGCGGCGGCGCGGTCGGCGTACTTTTTCGTCGGGTCAGTCCAGTCTTTGAGCAAGTTGGACAGCAACAGGTCGTTTGCGTGAGGGGTGTCAAAGTCCGTGGAGCCGGCGATGAACAGGGTGGCGCCATCGCCCGCCGTTAGCTTGTCGGCCCCGCTGCCACCGACGAGGATGCTCGGGCCGCCGCCGCCTCTCAGCGTATCGTTGCCCGACCCGCCAAAGAGGAACGCGGGGCTAGTGATACTCTCATTGACGGACAGAATATCATTCCCCGCCAGGCCGTAGATGGCGATGGCGCTGAAACTGCTCTTCGCAAAGTCGCCCTGCGGCACTCCGTTGATGATGACGCGGACGGCATTCTCGCCGTGTGGAACCACGCGGATCACGTCATCGCCGGCTGTGCCAATGACCATGAGCGTGTGGGGACCGCCCGGTCCCTGGCCGATGTAGACCGAGGACGCCGGAGCGACGGCGGCCGTGCTGGTCGCCACGGCATCGGGCGCGGACTCGTGATGGATCGTGATGGTGACGACGAAGTTGCCGGCCGCCGCGTAGGTATGGTCGCCGAGTACCTTGAAGGTGTTCGTCATGGTGTCGAACGTGATGATACCGGTTGAGGTTCCGCCATCGCCCCAGTTAATGTCCGCCGTGTAGTGGATGCCCGTCGGGTCCGTGGCGTTGGGCTCCGCGCCGCCGGGATCCACAAAGCTGGCGACCGTCACTCCGGTCAGCGCCGTACCCTGCGTCGCAGCCAGCGTAAAGCCGCCCTTCGCTACTACGGCCGGGTCGGACACGTTAAGCGCGGCACTGGCCGAGGCGGTCGTCCCGTTGGCGTCGGTAACCTGCACGCTCAGGGAGAGGCCGCTCGCTTCCTCCGCGTAGGTGTGGCTAGCCATCACGCTGAACGAGCCGTCGGCGTTCTGCACGATCCCGCCATTGGCCCCTGTGAGCGTGACGCTCTTACCGTCGCCCCAATTCACCACCGCGGACAGCGCACTCAGATTGGCGCCGGCATCAACGAAGGTGGTCAGCGTCTGCGTGCCCGTGGACTGCCCCTCGACGGCGACCGGCGGCGTCACCGGGTTGACACTCAGCACCGGAGCGATGACGTGTATGACCGACTGGTCCGTGCTGGTCAGGCCGTTGCTGTCCGTGACCTGCAAGGAGACGGTGACGTTCGTCCCCGGCGTCAGTCCGGCGGCCACGAAGGTCGGGTTGATGCCAACCTCATTCCCGTTGGTCGCGGCGGCGCCCGTCTCACCGTAGATGCCGTTACCGTTGAGGTCCCACTTGTAGGTGAGCGTGCTTGGAGGCTGGTTGGGGTCGGTAGTGTTCGCGGCGCTCAGCTGCACCGTCTTGCCGGCCTCTACCGTATAGGGACCGCCGGCGTTGGCCTGCGGCGCCTCGGTGGTGCCGCCGCCGCTCCCGCCGCTGCCCGTCAGCGAGGTCAGAAATACACCGCTGTCCAGCACCTGGTCGCGCGTGTCGGCGATGACGAATTTCAGGGTGTGCGTGGTAATCGTCGGGTCGAGCGCGGCCGTTGTGGTCAGGGCCGGCGTCAGGCCGTTGTACTGGATATCGTAAGCGACGACCGTCTTGCCGGCGGTGACGGTGGGGTAGAGGGTGTTGGCAGAGTTGTCCAGCTGGAAGAAGTTGTTGTTGACCGAGATGGCATTGCCGGCTGGGTCGTAGCTGATCTGCTTGCCGTCGAGGAAGGCGGCGAAGATGTCGTTGTACTGGCCAACCCAGACCGGGAATTCCTCCGAGCCGAACACGAACTGAAACTGGATCGAATTGACGCCGGGATTAGTCGTGAACTGGAGCGTGAGCGAGTTCGCGTCGTAGGTGATGTCCGGGGCGACCATGGCGTCCAACTGGGGGTCGCCCATTGGATTCGTCGCCGTCCCATAGGCAGTCGTCGCGCATACCTTGGAGTCCCAGATGTCCAGGTGGAGGGGTGCGCAAGCGCGCGGGTGGAATTCCACAGCCGTCATCGCGCACCTCAACGACGGCGTTCTCCTTCGAAGGGCGGACGGTGATAGCAGCTTGTCGAGCCTGGGAATGCTTGATGATGTTGGACAACGCTTCCTGAACGATACGGAATACGGTTGTGGCGACCTGGTCGGAGAGCGGTCGTTCGATCAACTCGGCGACATTGAGAGAAATGGCTACCGGGTGGTGAACTCGGACATCTTCGACGAGGCGTTCGAGCGCCGGGGCCAATCCTAGGTCGTCGAGAAGACTCGGGCGCAGTCCCAAAGCGAGGCGCCGCACCTCAATAAGTGCGTTCTCAGCCAAGTGTTGAAATCCATCGACCCGCCCGGCACATGCCGTGGTGGCGCGACAGATCTTTGCCGAGCGCAGGCCGGAAATCAAGAGCGTGAGTGCCTGCCCAACCCCGTCGTGCAGCTCAGACGCTGTCTGTCTCCGGTCACTCTCTATCTGCGCAAACAGGTCCCTCAGGAACTGGATGCGGAGGCGGATCGCCTCCCGTAACGGGCGGACCAGCGTCCACCACAGGACCGGGGCCAGAACGAGTGTCAGGGCGATGGAATCCACGGTTGACTCGAACAGGCGAGAGGCTTGCGGCGGCAACAGCCACGGTAGGAGTAACATGACCGCGTACTCGGTCGCAAAAATCACGGTCAACAGGACCAGCCACACACCAATGGGATGGCCCCAGCCTTTTGTCAAGCGCATTCCGAGCATTGAACGCTTCTCCGCAGTGATGATCCTCGGCAGTCGAATCCAGAAGCATCTCTTCCTCCTTGTCAGCAAACGCTCACCGGCGTGGATTATTCTATCCCTTTTCAGGCACATATTGTCGAGGATCTCCACTGACGAAACAGCGTTCCCCTGCTTTTTTCGCTCCCGTTGGCCTGCCGGATCGTCTGTCAGAGGAGGACCGACGATCCCACCGGGATGCTGCCGATAAACGACAGATCGGGCCAAGTCGCCAATTCAACGCACCACCGCGATAGCGGGGGCGCTTCGACACCATTGCTCGGAAGGGGTTCTTGGGCGCCAGCCTTATCGAGCCACAGGTTGTTGGTGAACGGGGTCCACGACTGTCCCTTCCGGCAGGTCGTCGCCCGGACGGACGACGATGGTATCGCCGGCGGTAAGCCCGGCGAGCACTTCAACCTCCGCGCCATAGTCGCGACCCAGCTGCACCTGGCGATAATGCACCTTCATCCGATTGTCCATCACCCCCACCTTCGGCCCATCCGCACGGGTCACGACCGCCGCGGAGGGAATCAGGATCGGGGATGCCTCGCGGTTGAAGAGGAACTTCACTTGCAAATACATGCCCGGCCGTAGGGCGTTGTCCGGATTGGGCACCTGGACCTCGGTGCGCAACGTCCGCGTGGCGAGGTCCAGGGAATTGGCTGTGCGCGTCACCTGACCCTGGAAGGGCCGGCTCGGCTCCTCCCGTCGGTACACGCTCGCGTATTGGCCGGTCTTAATCGCCGTGGCGAAGACCTGCGGCACATCCACGAACACACGCAAGATGTCCGTGCGCATCAGGTGAAACATCTCGCGCGTCGAGTTGGGGCTGTCGGCGGAAATCAGGTCGCCCGGATCGACGTGCCGGGCGGTGATGACGCCGGCGAAGGGGGCGGTCACCCTCTCGAACGACTGCAATGCAGAGAGCCGCACGATGTTGGCCTCATCCACTTTGATGGCCGCCTCGGTAGCGCGAACGGTGGCCGTGGCCGCGTGGGCCATGGTTCGCTTGTTCTCGTAGTCCTCCACGGAGGCACCTCCCGTCCGCACCAATCGTCGATAGCGATTCTCTTCGGAGTGGGCGAAAGTCTCGTCCGCCTTGTTGCGTATCAGGTTGGCCTTGTCCTGAAGCAGGGTGGCGCGAGCCTGCTCCAGTTGGGCGTCGATCTCGGGCGTGGCGATCTCGGCCAGCAGCTGGCCTTCCTGGACGCGATCGCCGATATCGACCAGCCGGCGCTTCACGTAGCCCGTGGTGCGAGCGAAGATCGCCGCTTCGAGCAGGGGCAGAGCGTTGCCAGGCAGAACACGCTCGTGGTCGGCCGCGGCCTGACGCGCCGTCGCGACCGTGACGCGCGACGGCCGGGTGATCGTCTCGGCCGCCGCCGTATCGAGTTCTTGGATTTGACGCAGACGCGGCAATGTGCCCGCAACCAGCGCTCCGGTCAGGGTGACGACTGCCAGGGCCGCCAGCGCCAGGACTCTTCGTCCGGCATGCTTTCGGCTGGGAGTGACTGCCTCGGTATGGGCCGGGGTCGGCACATGACCGTTTCGCTCTTCTAATTTCTGTTGCATGAAAGTCCGCGTGTTCACGATCGTTTCTCCAGGAGAGACAGCTCGGCATTTGCCGAGTAAACAGGCTCCCGATTACGAGGTTCTTCCACCGCTGTTTCCGGGTCATCGTCGGACAGTTCCGGCGCTGGCGCTTTGCGGCGTAGCACGCTGTACATCACGGGCACGAAGAACAGCGTGAAGAAGGTCGCCACCAGCAGGCCGCCGATGACGGCCCGACCGAGGGGGGCATTCTGCTCGCCACCCTCGCCCAGGCCCAGCGACATCGGCAGCATGCCGATAATCATCGCCAGCGCCGTCATCAGCACCGGCCGCAGACGGGTCGCTCCCGCCGACAAAGCGGCGCTGCGGGCATCGTGGCCGGCGCGGCGCTGGTCGTTGGCGAAGGTGATCATCAAGATGCTGTTGGACGTGGCCACGCCGATGCACATGATCGCTCCCATCAGGGCCGGCACGCTGATGGTCGTCTGCGTCACGTACAGCATCCACAGGATGCCGGCTAAGGCACCCGGCAGGGCGGTGAGAATGATGAACGGATCGAGCCACGACTGGAAGTTGACCACCATGAGGAAGTAAACCAGCAGAACCGCGAACACTAGCCCCGCCGCCAACCCGGCGAAGGAACTGTTCATGCTCTCCACCTGGCCGCGAATGACAATGCTGCTGCCGCGCGGCAACTCCGGCCGCAGGGATTCCACGATGCGCTCGACATCGGCCGACACGCCGCCCAGGTCGCGGCCCTGCACGTCGGCGTAGACCTCGAAGACCGGCTGGACATTGAAATGGCTCACGAGCGATTCCGAAAGGGTACGGTGGAGATTCGTCAAGTTGCTCAACAGCTGGGGCGGTTGGGTCTGGCTCGTGCCGTTGATAATGGGCGTATTCATGAGGGTTTCCACGGAATCGATGCGTTCGGGCGGGGTCTGCACGGCCAACACGTAATTGACGCGGTTGTCCGGATTGACCCAGTAGTTGGGCGTCACCTGGCTGGTCGAGCTGAGCGATACCAGCACGCTGCCGGTCACGTTCTGCTGCGTCAGTCCCAACTGCGAGGCCATGATGCGGTCCACGTCCAGGTTCAGCGTGGGTTGGTCGGTGATTTGGTGGATGTGGACATCGGCGATCCCCGATACCTTTTTCATCTCTTGCCGCAGTTTCTTGGCCACGGCGAGATTGCCCTCGCGATTGACGCCGACCACCTGGACGTTGATCGGAGCCGGTAGGCCGAAGTCCAGGATCTGGCTGGTGATGTCGGCCGGCTGGAAGAAGAAGGTGCAGTTGGGGAAGCGCCGCGGCAGCTCTTGACGCAGCCGAGCAATGTATTCGGCCGTGGGCTGGTGCTTCTCCTTCAGCGAAACCAGGATTTCGCCGTCGCCGTTGCTCACGATGCCATTGTCGATGTAGGCCCGCACGGTGAACGAAGGCGTCAGGCCCATGTTGTCGAGAATCATCTCGCGTTCGCTCTCGGGCACGATTTCGCGGATCACATCCTCGACCTGGCCGAAGATCCGTTCCGTCTCCTCGATGCGTGAGCCGGACGGCGCCCGCACATGCAGGCGGAATTGCCCGGCATCGACGACCGGGAAGAAGTCTCGACCGATGTGCGGCGCCAGCGCCAGGGAGCCAAACGCAAAGGTCAGCAAGACAGCCGTCGCCACGAAACGATGGTCTAACGCCCAGCCGAGCAATCCCTCGTAGGCGGAACGGAACCGTTCAAAATGCCGATTGAACGCTTGATGGAACCGCCAGATGGCAGATGACAAGGTGATAAGGTGACAAGGTGACAAGGTGACCGGGTGACAGCCGTATGCGCGATTGCCTGGTTGAGTGATTGGAGCCTCACTCTGCGGCAACGCTTCTGTCACCTTGTCACCTTGTCTCCTTGTCACCTTGTCATCTTCCGAGGCGTACAGGTGGACCTCCTTCGGCAGCAGGTAGAGCACCATCGTCGGCACCAGGGTGCGTGACAGCAGATATGATGCGAGCATGGCGAAGACCACCGCCAGGGCCATCGGGAAGAACATGGAGGCGGCCGGTCCCGTCAGAAACACCACCGGCACGAACACGATGCAGATGGCCAGCGTCGAGACGAACGCCGGCACGGCGATCTGGGCCGCGCCATCGAGGATCGCCCGCCGGAGCGGCTTCTTCATGCTCAGATTGCGATGGATATTTTCGATCTCGACCGTGGCGTCATCGACCAGGATGCCGACGGCCAACGCCATGCCGCCGAGCGTCATGCTGTTGAGCGACTGGCCCATCGCCCACAAGACAATCACCGAAGTGAGGATCGACAGCGGGATCGAAATAGCGACAATCAGCGTGCTTCGCCAGGAGCCAAGGAACAAGAGGATCATGAGCGCGGTTAACCCGGCGGCGATGGCCCCCTCTTTCAAAACGCCTTCGACGGCGGCACGGACAAACACGGACTGATCAAAGAGAAACTCCATCTTCAATTCCGGAGGCAGCTGAGCCTGGATGCCGGGCAGGGCCTCGCGGACGCGCTGGACCACGCTCAGAGTCGAGGCGCCCTCGCCCTTGAGGATGGTCATGAGCACGGCCCGTCGGCCGTCGCGGCGGACGACGTTGGTCTGCACCTGATAGCCCATCCGCACGTGAGCCACGTCCTTGACGTAGACGGGCACGCCGTTGACCGTCTTGACGGGGATGTCGTTGAAGAGAGCGACGAGATCGGGGCTGCTGTTCAGTTTGACGTAATACTCGGTATCACCGATCTTGGCCGTGCCGGCGGGGATGATAAGATTTTGGCTATTGATGGCCGTCTGCACATCCTGCGGCGACAGGCCGCGGGCGTACAATTCGCCGAGATCGAGATCGACCATGACCTGCGGCCACTTGCCGCCCCACGGCTGCGGCACGCGGGCGCCCTGGACGGTGCCGAGCCGCTGGATGATGAAATTGGAGGCGTAGTCGTAGATCTGTTGCTCGGTCAGGGTGTCGCTGCTGACGGCGATCTGCACGATGGGCACGCTGGTGGCGCTGTACTGGACGATGTAAGGCGGATTGATGCCCGGCGGCATGATCTTGAGAATCGCCTGGCTGGTGGCCGTCACCTGGGCGACGGCCGCCTCGATCTTGGCCCCCGGATAGAAGTAGATGCGGATGACGCCGACGCCGAACATCGATTGGCTCTCGATGTGTTCGATATCGTTGACCGAAGTGGTCAGCACGCGCTCGTTGGGGAGGATAATGCGTTTTTCAATTTCGTCGCCGGGCATGCCGGTGTACTGCCAGACGATGCTGACGACGGGGATGTTGATCTCGGGAAAGATGTCGGTGGACATGCGATAAATGCTGACCGCGCCAAGCACGGCGATCAGCAGGGCCATCACCACGAACGTGTAGGTGCGGCGCAGGGCCAAACGGACGATCCACATGATTCACTCCTCCGGTCTTGCTGCTGTTCGGACGCTTAAGGAAAAGCAAGGAGTGTTCCAATCTCAGCGATTGCGGAGGACGACGGCGCAAACAACGCAGAGATAAAGAGTTATGATTTATCGTTGGTCAGAACAGAAGACGGCCGTCGCTGAAGTGTCGAAGAAATGGCGTCGAAATGTCAGCGCGCGTCGAACTCTCGACATCGCCGTTCACGGGCCAATGTCGATACCCGCACGGACACGACCCCGTTACGGATGGCAGCTCGGGAGCTATTCCCCGCCTGAAAGGGACTGATTACTGCACACATTTCTCATTTTGGCATGCCAAAATTTCGGCGAAGACGACATCTGAAAGCATGAGTCCCAACCTTTCTTTCCCTTTCAGACGCCGAGCGAGGCGTTCTTCCGGACGGGCTATTCGAAGTCGTTGCATCGCCCTCCGCCACACCCGATGCAACGACTGCGCAGCATTGCAACGACAGCCGCCGGCGCCACCTCGTTATGGCACACCTCATTATGGCCCCCCGTTATGGCACGGTCTCCGGACCGTGCCATGCCGCCGACCGAAGGTCTCCTCTTCCGCAACCTCCTCCCCCGTTATGGCACGGTCTCCGGACCGTGCCATGCCGCCGACCGAAGGTCTCCTCTTCCGCAACCTCCTCACCCCCGTTATGGCACGGTCTGGAGACCACTACTGTCAATGTCTTTACAAGCTATTGATGACAAAGGAGTTAAGGGAAAACGCACACTGAGCACCTGTTCTTTGCAACTATCAGTGACAATGGTATGTCACTGACGGAACTGCGAAGTACAAGGCATTTTTCGTCGTTTTGTTCCTTTGTTCCGTATTCCAAAGACCTTGACAGCAGTGGTCAGGAGACCGTGCTACAACGGGGCCCTTCGGTCGGGATGCGTAGCACGGTCAGGAGACCGTGCTACAACAGGTTTCGTGCTAAACGGGTTTCTACGTCTTCGCTGTGGGTCAGGGCGGCGACTCCGGGCACCAATACGCAAAGAACGTTTCGGGCATCCACTCCTCAGGCAACTGATCCTCGAAGGCAGGCGCCTCGGTCCAACTCCCCGTTTCTATCAGGCGCTGAACTTCTCGGGCGTACTCAGCGGCGATGGTGCGGCGAACCGCCTCATCGCGTGTCCGGCGGAATCGCATCGCCAACACCCCAAGCTGGTGAGAAGTGTCGGATTGTGGAGTGGGATCGGATGTCATGCGAAGCCTCCCGTTTCACAGGCATCGGCCGAACCGGCGGCTCGGGTAGCTCGCCCTGCCGGGCAGCGCGATGAACTCATCCATCCGGCCGGTCAGCAGCGGCAGCCCAAGCCGCTCGATCCAGGTGACGCAGTTACAGTCCCCGTCGCCGTCGGCAAAACCATACGAAAACTGGCTTTGCTGCTTCTCGTTGCCGAGGGCGGCGACGAAAATCTGAAAAGCCGACTCGGGCAGAAGCACGTCGAATGCCTCGACCGCCAGACCGTGCTGGCGCGCCGCCGTGAAGATGTCGGTGTCGTCCGTGACAATGCCGGGGAAGGCATCGCCGTTCCGCAAACCGTACACGACTTGCCAGGCAGCGAGGCCACCAGCGTCCGGATTGAACCCGAAGATGGCCGTTCCAGCGTCGGTGGAGATGCCTGCATGGCCGGCCAGGAGCAGGCATTCGAGTGCAGACGGGCCAGGGCCACGACCGCTTCTACCATCCCTGAGAGCAGCGAAGACTCTCGCGACGAAGGGCCCGGAGCGGTCGCCGGCAAACGCCAAGACGGTGACCGGACGGCAGGGCTGGACCGACGTCATCGGCGAACATTCTCCGACCAGTCGAGGGCGTTGATCTGATGAGAGCTTACCGCTATGGGGTGATCGCTGTCAACGTCCGGCGAGTGGCAGTTCGGCTTCGCGGATTCGATGCTGGAGCGCGTTCCGTCTCCATCGGGTACCCCGTTATGGCACGGTCTGCCCCCGTTATGGCACGGTCTCCGGACCGTGCCATGACCGCCGACCGAAGGTCTCCTCTTCCGCAACTCAAAACCGCCCTTTTCGCCCCCGTTATGGCACGGTCTCCGGACCGTGCCATTGCCGCCGACCGAAGGTCTCCTCTTCCGCAAGCCAAAACCGCCCTTTTCGCCTCTGTCGCTCCTCCAACGGGGGCCTATATTTGCCATCATGGAGCGTTACCGTATTCATCCTGAAGCTGCTGTCTATTTCGTCACTTACTCCATCGTACAGTGGCTGCCCGTTTTCATCCGCGAGGCCACCTGCAAAATCGTTACGGACAGCCTGACTTTTTGCCATCACCAAAAGCACTTGTGCATCAACGCCTTCGTCATTATGCCGACGCACCTGCATCTGATCGTGTTCGATAGCGACTTCGATTCCGAAAGGCTGATCCGAACGCTCGCCGATTTTCGCAAGTTCACCGGACGGCAGTTGTGTGATTACAGTCAGAAACATCTCCCCGGCTGTTTCCCGAAGACCTTGCGTGAGCAAGCCACTGCGGACCGTCAACGCCGCTTCTGGCAACCAAGCCGGCATCCCGAAGCGATTCAAAACGAAAGATTCTGGCAGCAAAAGATCGATTATATCCATAAGAATCCCTGCCGCAGCGGACTGGTCCGCGCTGCCGAACATTGGCGGTTTTCTTCGGCAGCGTGGTATCTGTCGGAGGGGAAGGAAGTCGTCGATGTGCCGCTTACGCCCATTGCCTGGTGAGGGTTGCGCGGGGCTGGGGAGACCTTCGGTCGGGGTGCGTAGCACGGTCCGGAGACCGTGCTACAACGGGAGGGACGAGCACGCAGCTCGGTCGACATAGGTAAGTCAATCGAGCTGTGTCCTCTCTTCCGCGTTCCCGTCCGGTGCGGGCCGGGCTTGCTTCTCTGTTGAATTGGAGAGTTGCAAGTGCTGTTGTCGTGCGCGCTCGCGAGCCTGAATCTCCGGATGGTCCGCGGAAAGAGCCTCGCATTCGAAAAACTATGTCTGGCCCGAAGCGAACGTCTCGCTCTGATGATTCGGGGTCGGTTGCTGCATCGCGCTCATGCGGCCGTCTCCTCATTTCAGTTCCACCCGAAGAAAAGGGACATCGTTGCCTATTTCTTCTTGCCTCTCTGGGCAAGTTCGTCCATCGCCTGCTGCATCCTGCGGTAGTCGTTACAGGTGTCCCAGCCCTCCCATTTCTCTTTGTACATAGCCTCGAACACTTCACCCTCGGACGTGAATCGCCGCACTTTGGCTTCATAACGCAAGTATTCATAGACCGCTCGAAACAAATCGTCGTTTTCGATCCCGACGTATCTCAAGCCAATCTCGGGCAACCAAATAATAGGCAATCCGAGAGAGTCATAGTCTCTAGTGATGAGAAAGACATTCTGTAAAGGCCCAAGCCTTGCGATCCGCTCCAACACATGTTCCCGAGTTACAGTTGACATCATGGCCTCCTCAGTCAGCGTGGTGGAACTGCATTTCATCGCGGCCGGGTGATACCCAGCTTGCGCATCCGGGAGATGAGCGTTGTCCGCTTCATCCCCAGCCGCGCCGCCGCCCCGGTTGGACCGCCAATCACCCACTTCGTCTGGTTTAGCGCGGCGAGGATGTGTTCGCGCTCCGCGTCGGCGAGGGTGGTCGCGGCGTCCGGCAGGTCCGGCGGCGTCTTGAGATCCTCGACCGCCACCCGCAAGACGGGGCCGGGCGAGAGCAGCACGCTCCGTTCGATGAAGTTCTCCAGCTCGCGCACGTTCCCCGGCCAGGGATAGCGCGTGAGGGCGGCCATCGCCTCCGCCGGGATCGACTCGATCGTCCGTTTGAGTCGCATCGCGTGCTGCCCGACAAAGTAACTCACCAGGGGCGGGATGTCCTCGCGCCGCTCGCGCAAGGGCGGCAGCGTCAGCGGGAAAATGTTCAACCGATAGTACAGGTCGCTGCGAAACTGCCGGTCCGCCATCATGCTTGTCAGATCGCGATTCGTGGCCGCGACCAGCCGCACGTTCACGCGCAGCGTTCGCGTGCCGCCCAACCGCTCGAACTCCTGTTCCTGGAGGACGCGCAGCAGCTTTGGTTGCAGCTCCAGCGGGATGTCGCCGATTTCATCGAGAAAGAGCGTGCCGCCGTCCGCCAACTCGAATCGGCCGACCTTCTGCGCGATCGCTCCGGTGAAGGCGCCTTTCTCATGGCCAAACAACTCGCTTTCCAGCAAACCGCTGGGGATGGCGGCACAATTCAACTTGACGAAGGTTCGCTCCTTCCGCTTGCTGGTGTTGTGGATCGCGCGAGCGATCAACTCCTTGCCGGTGCCCGTCTCTCCTTGAATCAGCACCGTGGTGTCGGCCGGCGCCACGATTTCCACCTGGCGGAGTATGTTTTGGATGGTCTGGCTGGAGCCCACGATTTCGGCGAAGCGGTACTCGGTCCGGATTTCGTTTTCGAGATAGAGCTTTTCCTCGGTCAGCTTGTCCTTGAGTTCCTCGATTTGCCGATATGCCAGGGCGTTTTCCACGGCCAGGGCGATCTGCCCCGCGACCTGGGCGAGCAGTTCCACCTCAGCCGGGGTAAAGCCATTTTCCAGAAGGCGGCCAACATTGAGTGTGCCCAGGGCCTGCTCGCGCGACACCATCGGCACCGCGCAGTGGCTTTGAATACCTTCGGCGAGAAGCGTGCGGGCGACGGGGACACCGAGTCGTTCAAGATCGATCCGTCCAGAGACCACGGGGCGGCCCGCCTGGAGCGCTCGACTAGCCGGGGCGTCCTGAAAAGGAACGATCATTTCTTCCTGCATCAACCCCTTGCTTGCCGGAAAATCAAGTGCATGGATCCGAAAAGTCTTGTTTTCACGGTCGTAAAGCGCAACGCTCAGGTAATCCTGTTGCAGGACCCGCCGCAGCGAGGCGGCGATCTGCTGGAACAACTGGCGGAAATCGAGCTGCGTGACCACCGCGTTGTTAATCTCCAACAGCAACCGCAGCCGGTCGCGTTCTTCCGCCAACTGGCGTTGGTACGTCTGGGCGCTTTGGTAGTTCAGCGCATTGTCCACGGCCACCGCCACCAGCCGCGCGACCTGGCCAAACAGCTTCTGGTCGCATTGGTCATAGCTCCGCGGCCGGGTGCTGGCAAAGGTGATCGTCCCGAGGCGGCGCTGGGGCGTCGTCAGCGGCAGGTAATAGCCAGACTTCATGCCGAATCTCTGCCAGGTCGGCGTCATCTCCGGAAAGCGAACCTCCTGGTCATAATCCGACACGAGCATCGGCTGTTGCGACTGCCAGACCCAGCCGCCGGGTGAGTGCGACGGAGGCAGGCTCGGTCCGCTACCGATATTCATCGGTTGTTCCGACTCCAGGATGTGCAGTCGCATCACATTCGCAGCCGGATCGTGGAGCGTGACACTGAGCAAGTCAAACTCCAGCACCTTCCGCAGACGTTGGGCCAGATCGTGGAAGAGCGCGGTCAGGTCGTCGTGGCGCGACAGGACTTCGAGGGTCTCCAGAAGGGCCTCGTCCCGTTGCAAGCGCCGGGGTTCGCTTACCAGATCTTGTTGGCTCATGCGCGAGAAATAAAGCGATGGTTTCAGCCCATGCTGAGAGAAGACATCCGCCGCAACTGTATTCTACCGGGTGGTCGATGTTCTCCATCGACGCTTCCGCTGCTTTTTTCGCTCCCGTTGGCTTGCTGGATCGTCTATTATAGGAGGAACGATTGTCTTCCTTGTGGAGCAACCACTCATGCTGTACGCCCCTCTGGCTTTTCTCTTGATCGGTCAGCCGGTCCTTATGAAGCAGGCCGTCCGTGTCCCCGGTCGTACCACTCCCGCTGCTCCCGCCGCTCTCAACGACGAACAAGCCCTCAAGAATCTCTCCGTGGATACCAGCGGCCCGGCCCTGTTGGATTTTTTCCGGCAACGGGTGCGGACAAGCGTCGAGGGCGAGCTGGCGGACAAGTTGACCCAGCAGCTTGGCGACAAGAGCGAAGCGGTACACACCAGGGCGATGGGCGAGTTGATCCGCCTGGGACCACTGGCCGTTCCGGCACTGCGGCGGGCCGTCAATCACGCGGATAACGAAGAAACCCTGGCCCGCGGACGGAAGTGCCTGCAAGCAATCGAGGGGCCAAGCGGCGCGGCCGTGGTCCAAAGTGCCGTGCGGATGCTGGCCGCCCATTTTCCTGAGGGGGCGGCGGAGGCGCTCATCAATTACCTGCCCTTCGCCGACGATGAGACAGTGGTGCAGGAGATCGAAACGGCCTTGCTCACCATCGGCATCCACGACGGCAGCCTGGATTCGGCGTTGGTGCGGGCCTTGTCCGATGCCGCGCCGATCCGCCGCAGCGTCGCCGCGCAGGTGATTTGCCAGATCGGCGGCAGCCCCGGACGCAGCTTCGTCCGTCCCTTGCTCAAGGATGCCAAGCCGAGCGTTCGTATGCAGGCCGCACTCAGCCTCACCGATCTGCACGATGCCGAGGCGATGCCTGTCCTCATCGATCTCATCGCCGTGCTGCCGCCCGAAGGACGCAAGCGAGTGGAAGATTATCTCGCCGAGCTGGCCGGCGAATGGGCCGTCAAGACGCCGCAGGGCAGCGATGATCTGTCCGCCCGGCTCCGCCGCGAATTGTGGAGCGCCTGGTGGCGCGCCCTCGATGGCAAACAACTGCTCGACGAATTCCGCAGCAGAATACTCAGCGATGACGAACGTGGCCGCGTCCTGGAATGGATCGGCAAGCTCGAAGACAGTTCGCCCGCTGTCCGCGATAAGGCGGCGGAGAATCTCATCGGCATGGGACCGCGGGCAGCGTCGCTCTTGCGGCAGAGGATGGACAAGCAAGACGCCGCAAGCTCGGAAGGCCAGCGGCGGGCCGTCCACATGGCCCGGCAGTGCCTCGATACGATCGAGGGCAACGAGGTCAAACCGTTGCCGGATGCCGCCTCGCGTTTGCTCGCCTTGCGCCGGCCCGAAGGCACCATTGAAACGATCCTGGCTTATCTGCCCTTCGCCGAGAGCGAACCGCTCGCCGCTCAGCTCACCGATGTGCTGGCCGACGCCGGCTGCATCGAGGGCAAGGCCCATCCCGCCCTGCTCCGCGCGCTGGAAGACAAGATAAGCGTTCGCCGCGCCGCGGCCGCCGTGGCGCTGTGCAAGAGCAAGACCGATGAAAATGCCCTGCCCGCCATCCGCAAGCTGCTCCGCGACCCCGATGCCCAGGTCCGTCTGCGCACCGCCATCGCCCTTGCGCACCGTGGCGATAAAACCGCCGTGCCGACGCTCATCGACCTGTTGGGCGATTTGCCGCTCGATCAGGTGTGGGAGGCGGAAGATGTGTTGACAACACTGGCCGGCGACAACGCGCCGAAAGAGCGCGTCGGCAAGGACAAGGCCAGCCGCACCGCCAGCATCAAAGCCTGGAAAACCTGGTGGGGCAAGGAAGAGAAGAACGTGGACCTGGCCCGGTTGAACGACACCGAGCGCGATAGCGGGCTATTGTTGGCCGTCGATTTTCAACAGGGCCGGGTGCTGGAAGTGAGCCGGAACGGCCGCATTCGCTGGCAAATTCAGGGTCCGCAATGGCCGATGGATGCCGTGGTTTGCCGCAATCGCAACATCTTCATCGCGCAACAGAACAACAACCAGGTCGCCATGTGGAGCCGCCAGGGCAAGGAGATTTGGCAGCGGCCGTGCAACATGCCCTTCGCCGTCCAGCAGCTCCGCAACGGCAACATCTTCGTCGTTTGCCGCCAACAAATCTCCGAGTTCGACATGAATGGCAAGGAACTATCCACGCAGCAAATGGGACACCTCGGCTGGATCGTCGCCGGCTACAAGTTTCCCAATGGCCACATCGGCCTGTTCACGCAGCAGGGACAATACGTCCGCCTCGACGCCGCCGCCAAGCAGGTCAAGACGTATCAGGTGACGTTCATGGGCGGCGTGGCCATGAACGCCGAGGTGCTGCCCGGCGATCGGGTGGTGGCCGCGCTCAACATCGGCCGCGTCGCCGAATACGATGACAAGGGAAAGACCGTGTGGGAAAGCAATGTCGTCAACCCCGCTGTCCCGCACCGGCTACCCAACGGCCATACGCTCGTCGCTCAGAACGGCACGAATCGTTTGTATGAGCTGGATCGCCGGGGAAAAATTGTGTCGGAGAAAAAAGACCTGGAATATCATCCATGGCGCATCCGCAGCCGGTAATTCGTTTCCGAGCCTGAAGCGTAAAGCGAAGGCCGGATCTTCCCTCGTTCCCACGCTCCGCGTGGGAACGCACGATTGCGACGCTCTGCGTCGCGACTTGTCGTTGCGTTGGACGGAACGCAGAGCGTCCCAACGTGCGTTCCCACGCGGAGCGTGGGAACGAGAGAGTGGGCGCATCCGGCGCCGTCAACCTGGACCCATGCCTCACGGAGCTTCGCCTCATGTGCCGCACTCTTGGGACAATGTTCTTGGCAGCAACTCTGTTCCTTGCCGCGTACGGCCCCGTGCAGGCGCAGAAAGCGTTGCAAGCGGCGAAAATGGCCCGGCAGATTGCGATTCAAGAAGAGCTGAGGGCTAGCCAGGGGAAAGCGCCGAGTGAACCGCAGGCCGACGGCGGAGACGAGGATTTGCTGCGCTCGGTGGGCATTCCCACGGATGGCCCCGGCCTCCTGAATTATTTCCGTTTGCGAAGTCGCGGCGTGGCCGCGCCGGAACGGGTGGCCGAGCTGATCGAACAATTGGGAGATAAATCGCCGATCGTGGCGCAGAAGGCGTCCGGCGAGCTGGCATCCCTTGGAGCACCGGCGGTTCCCCTGCTGCGGCAAGCGGTCAAGGACCCCGATCGGCAACAGATCGCACGGCTGGCGCAGCGCTGTTTGCAGGCCGTCGAGCAACATCCCGGCCAGGTGTCCTCCGCCGCCGCGCGCTTGATCGGCGTTCGCCGCCCACCGGGCGCTGCCGAGGCGCTCTTGATGTTTTTGCCGCAAGCCGAGGATGAGGGCGTCGTCGAGGAAATTCGCCTCACCCTGGCGGCCGTGGCCTATGCCGGCGGCAAACCCGATCCGGCGCTCCTCAAAGCCGTGCAGGATTCTTCGCCCATCCGCCGCGCCTTGGCCATCGATACGCTGTGCCACAACGGACTATCCCTTTCGATCTTGGAACAGCTGCCGCTGCGCGAGCTGATGCACGATCTTAATCCGTTGGTTCGGCTTCGTGCTTCTTTGGTCCTGGCCCGCGCCCGTGATGCCAAGGCCGTCTCCACGCTCATCACCTTGCTCTCCGAGCTGCCGCTGGATCAGGCGCGGCAGGCTGAGGAGTTTCTGACCGAGCTGGCCGGCGAGCAGGCCCCCAAGACGGCGCTCAGCGGCGACTCGGCCGGGCGTCAGAAATGCCGCGATGCCTGGGCGACATGGTGGCAAGCCAGCGAGGACAGCAACCATCTGCTCGACGAGCTGCGCAAGCGGACGGTGACGGAGGCGCTGCGGCAAAAATGCGAGGGGCTGATCCAACAATTGGGCGACGCGGACTTCGCCGTCCGGGAAAAGGCCCAGGCCGAGGTCAAAGCGATGGGTTCGATGATCCTGCCATTGCTGCGCCAGGCCACGCACGATAAGGATTTGGAAATTCGCAATCGCGCCCGCGACTGCCTCAATGAAATGGAACGCGACAAGAGCGTGCCGCTGTCGCCGATTACGCCGCGTTTGATCGCCCTGCGCAAACCCGCCGGCGCCGCCGAGTCGCTCCTGGCTTTCGCGCCCTATGCCGACGAGGAAGCGACGCTGCCGGAGGTGCAGCTGGCCCTGAACGTGGTTGCCTTCAAGGACGGCAAGCCGGAGCTGGCCGTCGTCCGCGCCTTGAGCGATCCCCAAGCCACGCGGCGGGCGGCGGCGGCCGAGGCCTTGTGCCTGGGCGGAGACCGCGCCCATCTGCCGGCCATCCGCAAAATGTTGGCCGACAGCGAACCGGCTGTGCGTCTCAAAGCCGCCCTGGCCCTGGCCGGCACCGGGCAACGCGATGCCGTCCCGGTGCTCATCGAGCTGCTGAACGAGCTGCCCACCGCCCAGGCCGAACCGGCCGAGGAGTATCTGCAACGCCTGGCCGGAGAGCAGGCCCCGAACCTGCCTTCGGGCGACGATAACACCGCCCGCAAGAAACGCCGCGACGTCTGGGCCGCCTGGTGGAAGGCTAACAGCGAGCGCGTCGCCCTCGTCGATCGCTACCCGCCCGCCGGCATCGAACGCTATCTCGGTTACATCTTGCTGGTTATCGCCAACACCGGCGAGGTCCTGGAGCTGGACCGCGATCGCAAGGTGCGCTGGCACCTGAATGGCCTGATGAATCCCCGCGATGTGCAAGTGCTCGGCAACGATCGCATCCTGATTGCCGAGTGGAACGCCCAGCGCGTCAGCGAGCGGAATCGTCGCGGCGACATCATCTGGCAAAAGCAAACACAGGGCACCTATCCGCTCGCCGCCCAGCGGCTTCCCAACGGCCATACCTTTATCGCTTGTCAAAGCAAGCTGATGGAAGTGGACCGCGCCGGCAACGAGGTCTATTCCATCGGCCGCCCCAACGACGTGATCATGGCCCGCCGCATGCGCGACGGCCAGATCATCCTCGTCAGCAGCAATAGCCAGGTCATCCGCATGGACACAACCGGCAAACAGCTCAAGAGTTTCAATGTGCAAATGATCTGGCAAACCGGCGTGAACATCCTGCCCAACGGCCACGTCATCGTCCCCGCCACCTGGATGAATCGCGTGATGGAGTACGATGCCGAGGGCAAAATCGTCATGCAAATGAACGCCAATCAGCCCAGCTGCGCCGACCGGCTGCGCAACGGCAACATGCTCGTCGCGCCGCAGCAATGGCCGTCCAAAGTGATCGAGACGGAGCCATCGGGAAAACAGGTGAGCGAGTTCGCCGTCGCCAATTTCCCCTACCGCATCCGCACGCGCTGAGCGGTAGAAGAAATACCGTGCCCGCAGCTTATTTAGGTGGTTAGGTGGTTAGGTGGTTCGGTAGTTCTCCCTGGTTCCCAAACTCTGTTTGGGAACCGTTCTCGCGAAACTCTGTTTCGCCGAAGCCTCAAGCGCCTGCGTGGCCCGTGCGAAACAGAGTTTCGCGGACGGCGTTCCCAAACGGAGTTTGGGAACGAGAAAACGAGAAAGGTGAGGAGAGACTGTATGGAGCGGACGAAATCCCATTTCTGGATTACGCGGTTGGTAGCTCTTTTCGTCACCTTGTCACCTTGTCACCTTGTCACCTTGTCATCTGCCGAGGCGGAAGACAGAGATGTGAAGGCGCTCAAGTCGGCGGGCATCCCGACCGACGGTCCCGGCCTGGCAAGCTACTTCAAGCGGCGCACCTCGACCATTTCGGATGAGTCGCGCATCAAGGAATTGGTGCAACGCCTGGGCAGTGATGAGTTCAAAGTGCGCGAAGAGGCATCGCGGCAACTGGTGATGCTCGGTCCTCGCGCGCGTCCCTTCTTGCAAGTCGCCCTCAAGAATTCCGATCCGGAGATTGTTCGCCGCGCCCAGGATTGTCTGGAGCGCATCGCGAGGGGAGCAACGAGTTCGTCGCTGTGCGCCGCGGTGCGCGTGCTGGCGCGGTGCAGCCCGCCGAACGCTGGTGCCGTTCTGCTCGATTACCTGCCCTCGGTCGAGGATGAGCGTGTCATCGAGACCATCCATCAAGTGCTGCCGTCGGTGGCCGTGCGCGACGGCAAGGCAGAGCCGGCCCTGGTCGAAGCGCTAACCGACAAATCGCCGGTCAAACGCGCCGCGGCCGCCGCCGCCTTGTGCCAGGCCCGCCTGCCCGACGTGTTGCCGAAGGTGCGCAAACTCTTGCACGACGGCGATGCCCAGGTCCGTCTGCGCGTCGGCCTGGCCCTGGCCGCCCACGGCGAGAAAGACGCCGTGTCCGTCCTCATCCGTCTGCTCGATGAACTGCCCTGGCGCGATACCGATCCGATCATGAATCTGCTGGAGCACCTGGCCGGCGAGAACATGCCGCCGGTCGTTTACGGTCCCGATGCCGAATCGCATCGCAAATATCGCCAAGCCTGGGAATCGTGGTGGAAGGAGCAGCAGGCCAAGGTAGACCCGGCCCGTCTCGAACAGGCGCTGCGTCTGCGCGGCTTCACAATGGTTGTGTTGCTCGATGAGGGCGTGATCGAGGATCTCAACGCGGCCAATCAAGTGAATTGGAAGATCGATAATATCGCCATGCCGCTCGATGCTCAACTGTTGCCGGGCGAGGAGCGCGTGCTGGTCGCCGAGCATCGCCTCAACCGTGTCAGCGAGCGCAATCTCAAGGGCGAAATCCTCTGGAAAAGGATGGTCGCCGGTCCGCTGATGGCCCAGCGTCTGCCCAACGGCAACACGTTCATCGCCACGCGCAGTATGCTCTTCGAGATCGATAAGAACGGCAAGGAAGTGTTCAGCTACAGTCGGCACGATGGCGCGGAATTCATGCGAGCGGTCAAGCTGCGCGACGGCGACATCGCTTGCCTTGTCTCGTTCGGTGGGGCGCTGGTGCGCTATGTCCGTCTGAGGCCGGCGGGAAAGGACTTCAATGAAGACAAAAGCTGGGGAGTGCAGGTGCGGACCTCCGGCGGCCGCGTCGAAGTGCTGCCCAACGGCCACGTTCTCATCCCGGAGATGGACAACAACCGCGTCGTCGAATACGATGCGGACGGCCAAAGCGTGTGGGAAGTGGCGATCGAGCAACCCATCGCCGCGGTGCGATTGGCCAACGGCAACACGATCGTCACGTTGTGGGGGAACCGGGCCATCGAAGTGGATCGCGCGGGCAAGCAAGTTTGGCAGTTCAAGACGGACAAGGATGGCTCGCGCGTCACCCGCGCTTTCCGCCGCTAATAGGAGATGACGGGGTGACCAGGTGACAGGGTGACAAGGTGAATGATCGTCATGAGACCGGGCACAGATCATTTCTGGAGCGTCCGCCGCCTTCTCCTGTTGTTCTTTTTGTCACCTTGTCACCTTGTCACCTTGTCACCTTGTCATCTTCAAGCGGAAACAGACGCCGATGCGGATGAGGAAACGCTGCGCGCGGCCCGGCTGCCGGCCGATGGACCGAGTTTGTTGACCGTGTTCCGCAAGCGCACTCCCAATGCCGATACGCAAGCACGCATCAAAGCGCTGATCGCGCAGCTCGGTAGTGATTCGTTCACCGAACGCGAAGAGGCCAGCGAGGAATTGGCGGGTTACGGCGTGGAGGCCGCGGGACTTCTGCGTGCGGCGGTCCGCCAGGGCGACCTCGAAATCCGCTGGCGCGCGCGGGATGCCCTGGCCGTCATCGAGCAGAACGAAGTATCCGCGGAAGTGCTGATCGCGGCGCTGCACGTGCTTGGCCGTAGCAAACCGCCGCGGCTGGCTGAGGTGCTGTTGGATTATGTACCACACGCCGCCAACGCCGATGTCACCGAGGAAGTATGCCTGGCCCTCATAGCGGCGGCCCCGCGCGACGGCGAGGCGGACCCGTGGCTGGCGCGCGCCTTGACCGCCGCCTCGCCGATCCAGCGTGGCGTCGCCGGCGCGGCGCTCTGCCGCGGCGGAAGTCGCAAACAACTCGCCGCCGTCCGCCGCTTGTTGCGCGATCCCGATGCCGACGTTCGCCGCCGTATTGCCCTGGCGCTGTTGGAAGCGCGCGATAAGGCGGCCGTCCCCGTCTTGATCGACCTCCTCGCGGAGTTGCCGCAAGAATACGCCGAGCACATCGAATCCATGCTCTTGCAAATCGCCGGAGACACCGCGCCCGTAGGTCAGGCTTTCCAGCCTGACAGTCAACCCCTTCGTCAGGCTGGAAAATCGGATCTCCGCGACGCCTGGGCCGACTGGTGGCGGCGTCAGGGCGATGCCCTGGACCTGGCGAAGATCGAACTGGCGCCGAAGTGGCGCGGCTACACCCTGGCGGTTTGTACGACCGCAGCCGTGCGCGGCCGAGGCGTCAGGAACGGCATGGTTCGCGAACTCGATACGCGGGGCCGTACGCGCTGGGAGATGAAAGGGTTAGCCTATCCCGTGGATGCTCAGGTCCTCGATGAGCACCGAGTGCTCGTGGCGGAATACCGGTCGGGTCAGGTGACGGAACGTAACCACAGCGGCGACATCCTCCGCCGCATCGATGTCCCCGATATGCCCCTGGAAGCTCGGCGTCTGCCCAACGGCAACACCTTCATTGTCACGCGGAGCCTGGTTATGGAAGTGGACCGCGCCGGCAAAGAGGTCTGGAGGGTTTGGCCCAAAATCACGATCGCCGCTGCCTGTCCGCTACCGCGCGGCCAGCTTGCCATCTGTGCCTTGAGCGGAGAGCTTGTCCGCATCGAGCGCACGGGCAAGGTGCTTGCCGAGAAAGACATTGCCACTCGCTTCCGTCCCTACGGCACGCACATCCAGGCACTACCCAACGGCCACGTTCTGGTGCCGCTGTTCAACGAGAACAAAGTCTCGGAATTCGATCGAGACGGCCGCGAAGTTTGGTCGGTCCGCTTCGCCCGACCAGCAAGCGCTCAACGTTTGCCCAATGGCCGCACTCTGGTTGCGGGATTGGGGAGCAATACCATTGTGGAATTGGACAAGAATGGCCGCGAAGTAAAAAGCATTTCCTGCCCTGGCCCACTGATGTGCGTGAGCGGGCGATAAACGACAAGGAGACTCGATGAATCTGCTGACCACGTTCGCCGGTTCGATGATGGAAGGTTTTCTGCCGCGCGGCTGGGACCTGGCGAAGATCGATTTACTCGCTGGCATGCCGCTTCTGCTCCCTTCGGCCGCCGAAGGAGAAGGAGGGATAAAGCGGGAGACGGCCATGCGGCAAAAATGGTGGCATCCGCAGTTCGAGCCGGTGTCGTGCGCCACATTCGAGGATTTCGATATTTACATGGGCCACGAGATCGCCCGCGAGATCCAGCTGGCCGGGCAAGCCGGCCGGTCCATCGCCTTCATCCTGCCCGTCGGTCCGATGGGCATGTATCGCTGGACGGTATGGTTCCTCAACGAATGGGGTGTCTCCTGCGAGCACGTCCACGGCTTCAACATGGACGAATGGTCCGACGCCGAAGGAAACACGCTTCCGCCGGAAACGCCGGGCGCTTTCCAGCACGCAATGGAGGAGGCTTTCTATGGCCCCCTGGGCAAGAACACCGTACCGCCCGCGCAGCGCCGTTTCGCCGTGAAAGCGGAACTGCCGACCTACGCCGAACAAATCGCCGAATTGAAAAAACATGACACGAAACTCGTGACGGTGTTCGGCATCGGCCGAGTTTGTCACATCGCCTTCTGGGAGCCGCACTTCGCCGGCGAGTTTGCCAATGAAACAGAGTGGACGAAACAAACGCATCGCCTGGGAGCACGGCTGCATCCGTTGACGATCGAGCAAAACGCGCTGACGAGCTTCCGAAGCCGCACGACGTTGGTCCCCGCGTTCGCCAACACGATCGGGCCCGCGCTGTTCTTGGCCGCCGACCGCATCATCGGCGGCGCAGACGGCATCCTCGGCCGCGGCATGCAATGGCAAGGATTATCGCTGCGAATGACGCTCTTGCACGAACCGACGCCGTGGATTCCCAGCAGTTACATGCCGACCCTACCCGGCCGCTTGTTCTATCTGCGCGAGCTGGCCGAGCCGCTGACAGCGGAGTGTCATTAAAAGAATTTCAACCACGAAACACACGAAAGACACGAAATAAAGAAAAAAAAGCTGGGGAGAAGGATTCTTTAATCTTTGCTTGTCTTCTTTTTTCTTTTTTCGTGTCTTTCGTGTGTTTCGTGGTAGAATTCTTCTTTCGGCGATATGGTACTCAGTCAACGAGGCCGGCCGCCTCTTGCCGTAGTCGCTCGAGTACGCGGCTCTTGGCCAGCAGCACCGAGTTCAGCGACAGTCCCAGCGCCTCGGCGACCTGCACAGCCGGTTCGCCTTCCAGGACATGGCGAAGGAACGCCTGCCATGTCATCGGGGAAAAGTCGCCCTGAACGCGCCGCAATAGCGACGCGACGACGTGCTCGTCATGCTCGCGGTCCCACAGTTGGCTCAGGGCGCTATCCGGTGACTCCAATGCGCCGAAGTCGCTGCCGCTGATTGGGGTCGGCCGGTACTTCTGCCCGCGGAAGTAGTTGCGGATTCGGTGAACCAGAATCGTCCGCAACCAGACGCGGAACGCTCCCTGGCCGCGCCGTTCGAATCTGGTGAGTTCGCGGAAAACGACCACGAGCACGTCTTGCGCCAGGTCATCGACATCAGAGGCAGGAACCCCGGCTCGCGCCATCCAGGCGCGGAGCAGGGGCTGATACAGTACGAGCAGCTCCCGCCAGTCGTCGTTGGTGGGCGCGCGGGCGAGTCGCTCCAGCAGGCTGACAGAAGTTTCCATGAGCGATCCCTCAGTGCGTCAGGGATTCTCCTTGGCGGGAGGCGGGGCGGGTAATCGCCACAGGCGAACGGTCTTGTCGTTGCTTCCGGACAGGACATAACGTCCATCAGGAGAAACCACGATTGGACCAAGTGTGGACGTGTGGCCCGTGAAGCTGTGCAGTTCCTTCCCCGTCTCCACATCCCACAGACGGATGGTTGTATCGCAGCTGCTCGACAGCGCGCGATGCCCGTCCCGCGTAAAGACCACTTCAAACACCTCGGCCGTGTGCCCGACGAATTGCCGCAGCTCCTTACCAGTCTCCACGTCCCAGAGGCGTAGGAGTTTGCTGTCGGTGTCGGTGGACAGAAGGCGGCGGCCGTCGGGTGAAAAGGCTACCGAGTAAACCGTGTGCCCGTGCCCGGGGAACTGCCGTAGCTCCTTGCCGGTTTCGATATCCCATAGGCGCGCCGTTCCATCTTTGCTTGATGAAGCGAGATGGCGTCCGTCGGGCGAAACCGTGACCCCGTCAACTGACCCCTCGTGCCCCTCAAATGTCTGGACTTGCTTGCCGATCTTTACGTCCCAGATCCTCAACAGGCCGTCCCAGCCGGCAGAAACGACGTGGCGGCCGCCAGGGAGGAACGCGATGCGATTGGTCCGTGCATTGTGACCTTGTAGACAATGTAACTGTTTCCCCGTTGCCACTTCCCATATCCGAACTGTCTGATCGAAACTGCCGGAGCTTGCGAGGAGGTTCCCGTCCGGGGAAAACGCAAGGCCGACAACCGTAGAGCCATGCCCCGTAAAGCGCCGGATCTCGTGTCCGGTGGCCATGTCCCAGAGCCGCACGGTATAATCCGCTGCAAGAAGCCAACCATGGCCCTCGACCCAGATGCCGCCGCTACCGGAGGCGGCGAGCCGCCCGTCCGGCGAGATCGCCACGGAATGCACGGCCGCCTCATGTCCCAGGAAGCACCGCACCTCACCGACTGCTTCCCGTGGCTTCTTTTCGACACGTTCGATCTTCGCCAGGGTTTGCTTCCCGCGTGTCAGCGTCACCTTTTCGATATTCAGACTCAGTCTCTCCGGCGCCCCTTCCAACTCCAGCTCGTAGACGCCAGAACGGAGAGCGAGCTTGATCTGCTTGTCCGTCTTCGTGTCGATGATGCGGACCAACTTCCCGCCTTGTTTGATGACAACCTCGACATCATCGCTCTCGGCCGTGATGACCAGTTCGCCTGTGTCGGTCTGGATGCGGTAGGCGGTTACGCCTCCAAGCACCACGCCGACAAATAAGAGTGCCGCCACCAACAGCTGGCGGCGCGGCCAGCGCTGCGACTTGCGGCCGGAAGACACCGTTAGAGGGGCGGAGGAAGGAGCCAGCTGCGGCCTTGCGAACGGCTTCAGCGCCGCGGATACATCCCCGGCTGTCTGATAACGATCCTCTGTCTTCTTGGCGAGAAGGCGCCCAATGATGGTAGCCAGCTCCGGCGAGACCTCGGGGCGCACGTGGCGGATGTCGGGCAATGCTTTCTCCCGGTGGGCGAGAATCTTCCGCAATGACGTAGCAGCCGGGTACGGGACGCTCCCTGTTAGCAGGTAGTAGAGCGTGCAGCCAAGACTGTACACGTCGGCGCGGCCGTCCGCCGCATGGGGATCCTCGGCCTGCTCGGGCGCCATGTATTCGGGTGTGCCCATGACGACGTTCGTGTTCGTCAGTCCGTCGCCTGGCTCTGCCGTCAGCGCGGCAAGGCCGAAGTCGAGGACTTTGACGGTGCCATCCGAATTTAGGATCAAGTTGTCCGGCTTGACGTCGCGATGGACCATGCCGCGCTCATGAGCATGCTGGAGGCCGAGAGCTGCTTGACGCACGTATTCGCATGCTTCGGCCACCGGAAGCGGGCCGCGCTGCCTCACCAGCCGACCCAGGCTGACGCCTTCGACATGTTCCATCACCAGAAAGAGCGAGCCGCCGGCGTCCTCGGCGTCGTAGGTGGTGACAATGTTCGGGTGCGACAAGCGGGCGGCGGCACGCACTTCGCGGCGGAAGCGCTCTACCGTGGCCGGGTGGGCCGTATAGGCACGATTGATGATTTTTAGCGCGACGGGACGTTGCATGACGCGGTGTTCTGCCGCATACACGGCTCCCATGCCGCCCTGCCCGAGGAGGCGTACGACACGATAGCGCTCGTGATGGGCCAGTTCCGGCGGCGCTGTGTCATGGGCCTCGATATGAACCGCTTCGGTTCGGACAAACGAGGCAACATCCGGTGCTAACGAGACAGTCTGAGAAACAGCTGTGAGCGGTGGCGTAGTCAGGGCTTGCGCCATCGCATCGGCAATCGGACCGGTCCCGCAGCCCGTGCGCGCATGGACGCTGCGCAGTAATTCGACAAGCTGTCGCTGCGAGCGTTTGCCGCGCGCTCCTGGCAAGACGTACAGGATGCGACGTGGATCTCGATGGATACGTGCGTCTCGTAGTCGAGGGTGCCCAAGGTGAACGCCGCCAACTCTTCGACGCTGGGATGAACGTCTGCGACCGCCATTGGCCTTCTCCGTGCGTAGGATGAACGAAGTTCTCTACAATAAAGAAGTGCATGGCGGGCCTTATCTTGTCACAAAACTGAGAAATAGTCTAGAAAAATCCGTAGTCCGAGTAGAATTTCAACCACGAAACACACGAAACACACGAAAAAAAGACAAAAACGGATAACCAACGACACAAAGAAAGCAAAGACAAACATGTGACTGATTTCCCTATCTTCTCTTTATGTCCTTTACTGGTCCTTTTTGTCCTTTTATCGTGTGGTTCGTGGTCTCATTCTTCCTCCGGCAATGCGTCGAGCAGCGCGGCGCAAACTGCACGTGGATCGTCGGCGCGAGCGACGGCGCCGCTGACAGCGATGCGTCGCGCTCCCGCGGCGACGGCGGCGCCGATCGTTTGTTGGTCCACGCCGCCGATCACGAATGCCGGCAGCGTCGTTTCGGCCATCGCCTGGCGCACGAATTCCAGACCCGCCAACTCCGCGAAGTCCTTGGTGCCGGAAGGGAAAGTCGGGCCGATGCCGACGTAGCTGACGCCGTCGAGGATCGCTTGCCGCAGCTGTTCCAGGTTGTGCGTGCTGACGCCGATCAGTGCGTCGGGTCCGAGGATGCGCCGCGCCTCCTTGACCGGCAGATCGTCTTGGCCCAGGTGAACGCCGTCGGCCTCGACGAGGCGGGCGATGTCGGCCCGGTCGTTGACGATGAACAGCACGCCGGACTCGCGCGTCCAGCGCCGCACCTGTCGAGCACGATCGAGCAATTCGCGGTCGCTTTTGTCCTTTTCACGGAGCTGCACCATATTCGCTCCACCCACGGCGGCTTCGGTGATAATCCAGTCGAGCGTCGCCTCACATTTCGAGCCGGTCAACAGCAGGTAGAGCCGCGCTCCTTGCAGACGTTGACGGGCTGTGACTCCGAGGAGCAGGACGCGCTCCAGTGTGTAGGCGCGGTAGCGGAGTTGTTCGAGCGCCTCGCCCAATCGCGGGCTTTGGATTTTGCCGTATTCCTCCAGGCTGCGCAGCGACTCTTGCAAACGCTTGATGTTGGCCTGCACCACGTCGCGCAGCGATTCACGCTCCAACTCCGACGGCGTGGATAGCTCGGTGCCAACATCGTGTTGCGTCTCGCGCGCCGCCAGGAGCAGCCCCGGCGACAACTCAGCCAGCGCCGCCGTTAGATCGTGACGCCATTCCTTCAAGGTGCGGCACAGGAACGCATCGTCGAGCACGAACCGGCAATAATCCTCAAGGACGCGCAGTCCTTCGCGGGCGCGGTTGGCGCAAGCATCGAGAAGGCGGGCGGTATCCATGCGCTCGGTCAGGCCGCCCAGGCGCAGCGGTTCCTCCAATTTCGGAGGGGGCGGACGATCCGCAAGGATCAGAGACTCCAGGCCGGCGAGACGCAGACCGAACGACGTCAGCTCCGCGGCAAGCGCTTCGTCGCCGCGGATCAGCGCGAGCAACAAAACCTCGCTGGCGACCGTGCTCTCGCCGGCTAATTCGCGGGCCAGATCGCGCGCGGCAAACAGCATCGAGCGAATGCCTGCGTGCAGCGGCAACGATGGCGGTTGTTCGGGAGCCGGCGTCTCGGGAACGGCGCGACTGGCCCGAAAAGCCGCGGCGTCCAGCCCAGCCGCGACCGCCAACGAACAAGCCCGACCCTCTTCCTCCGCGAGCAAAGCGTGCAACAGATCGATGGCTTGTACTTCGGACAAGCCAAGATGGTACGCGTAAAGCTGGGCCGTCTCCAGCACGCGGGCGACGGCCGGGGTTAATTCGGGCAGTATCACAAAACGTCCCTCCGCTTGAGATGGCATAAGGGAAGTTTTAGCGAAAAACTCAGTCAGCGAGAGATGACGCCCCCTCGTTCCCACGCTCCGCGTGGGAACGCACGCCCGGCCGCTCTGCGGCCCGTCTCGCTGCGGGAGGCTGGCCGCGACGCGGAGCGTCGCCAACGCGCGTTCCCACGCGGAGCGTGGGAACGAGGAGGCGCCAGCCCGCTGCGCAAGCAAGGGGATGACACCA
>Ga0070738_10001480_pt1 | contig 46214 bp, 54 predicted proteins | sample Coa_R2_2_FD_66446 | JGI IMG/M metagenome (GOLD analysis project Ga0070738, IMG submission 66446) | Surface soil microbial communities from Centralia Pennsylvania, which are recovering from an underground coalmine fire - Coalmine... | ecosystem: Environmental > Terrestrial > Soil > Unclassified ...
TGGTGACCGGGACACGCCGGGAGAAAGTGAAACAGTTGGGGAATGCCGTGACACCACCAGTCATGCGGCTTCTGGTGAGCCGGTGCATTGCCTCTTTGGCATAAGGAGAACATCCATGAATACAACTTATCCCCTGCCCGTCGCCGTTCCGCCGATGCTTGAAGCTTCTATCGGCTACACTGGCAAGGCCCGCCTGGTCGCCTTTTTCTTCGACGCCGGCGACGAAGCCTATTACTCGGATGGTCACATTACCGCCTGTGGCGAGTGGGACGCCTACGAATTGTTTATCAATCACCCGCTGGTCGCGCCCTCCCTGCGTGGCTATGACCTCGGTTCCTCGGAAGCGCCGCCGGCATACTACCTGCTGCTGGATCGCCAGGCCCGCGCGCTTTCCGCCGCGCCTGTGGCCCTGGCACAACGACTCTTGCGCGAGCAGTGGGGAGCCGCTGCGCAGTCGGATCTGGCCCTGGTTGTCACGGAAGCTGAGTGGGAGGAACTCGTCGCCGATCTCATGGTTCGGGTGACGTATCCCTCGCCAGCGCAGATCATGGAGTCCTGGCAGGAGCACCGGCGCTTGGTCGAGCAGCTCGCGGCATGGCACGCTGAGCAGTGGGAGGGCGCGCTGTGAGCGGCAAGACTTCGATAGAAATTGAACGCGACGAACTGACGCCGCGGGCTGACGTGCTGCGTTCCATCCCGGCTGGCTTCCACTTCCTCTCCCTGGAGCCGCTGCTCGGCCCGCTGCCCTCGTTGGATCTGACCAACATCAATTGGGTGATCACCGGCGGGGAGAGTGGCCCTGGTGCGCGCTTCTGCGATCCTGACTGGGTGCGCGCCATTCGCGATACGTGCCAGCAGCACCAGGTCGCGTTCTTCCACAAGCAATGGGGTGGCCGCACGCCTAAGTCGGGTGGTCGCCTGCTTGATGGTCGCACCTGGGATGAGTTTCCTCAACTCCAGGAGGTGGCCTGATGCTGCACGATCTTTACTCTGTGGGCTACCTCAATCCAGGCGCGCTGGATCTTCTCCAGGAACGAGTGGACAGGGGCGCGATCGTCGTCGATATCCGCCTGGTCGCCGGATCGCGTTACCGGCCTCAATTCTCCGCCAAGCGCCTTCGCGAACGCTTCGGCGAGGCATACCTCCGAGCGCCGGAGCTGGGGAACGTCAATTATAACCAAGCTGGCGCCCCCATCGTTTTACTCAACCCGACGCAGGGCATCCCGCGCCTGCTGGACCTGCTGGAGCACACGGACATCTGCCTGCTTTGCAAATGCCAGCAGTTCGCAACCTGCCATAGCGCGCTGGTTGTCGCGGAGGTCCAACGCGCCTGCCCCAGTATCGTGTTCGCCCGTCTTGGAGAGGAGATCGCTCATGGTCTACCAAAATCAGCATTGACTCACCAATACAAGCTCAATAAACGGCGAATTTATGTGCCGGACGCGGCGAATAATTGAGTCAAACTACAAGAGGCAAAAGAACGAAAATGCCTTATACTAGGCATAAAATTTTCAGGAGAAAATGGGAGAAAATGATGGATCAACAGAGCCTGCATAACCCTGCATCGTCGGCGCAAACTGACCATGTATGTCTGATTCAACGTGAGTTTCCCTGTCTGGACGGTCAGGTCATCCTCGCTGTCGATCAATACGAGGCATGTTGGATCAGCGTCCCTAGCGCCTGTAAAGTATTAGGGATCAATGCTCGCGGGCAACAGCAGCGGATTGCGCGTACCCAGGAGCTCGCACAGGCTTGCCAACAAATCGTCCTTGCCACTCGGGGGGGGCCACAGCGAATCACCTGCCTCAAGGTTGAACAGGTCTCCGCGTGGCTTTCAACGATGGCCAGCATCCAACCGGAGCGACACCTTCCGTTTCTCCAAAACGTGACTGCTGCCGCAGCAGCCCTTCGCAATGAGCTCCAAACAACGGACTATCAACTGGAGCCGCTCGACGAGGGGAGTGTAATCGAAATCCAAGAAGCCCAGGCTGTTGCCACGACACTGCCGGGTCTTGGCCAAATCCTTATTGTACCAAGTCACGCTGAGGATCGGGCTATACGCGAGGCGGCGCTCGCGCGCCAAGCCGCTTGGCGTAAGGAACCGCGGTTGGGATTATACTACCTAGCCTCTAACCAGATGCGGGTATATCTCGGTGATCCGCAATTCCCCCTGGAGCCAGTGGAAGCACAGGCGGCGCTGGCTCGCCTGCGCGAGAGCACCATCCTGACTGCCAGATACATCCTGGGACGCTGGAACATTGCCCGCGAACAGGGACAGCTCGCGCAGGAGGGAAGTGTTCCTATCAGGATCGAGGAAATTCTGGAGTGGCGAGGGATCCAAAAACATAGCCGTGCAATCGCTCCAGGATCTACTGTTCGGAGGATAGAAGACTACGAAATTAAATATCGTAAGCAGGCACAAGAGGACCTCCGGCTGCTCAGCCAATTCTGGCTCCGGGGAACGCATCAGGTGCAGATAAAAGGGCAGCAATTCCCAACTCCAGTCACTATCGATAGCTACTACTTGCGGATAGGCCGCCTGCAAAATCCTGAAAACGACCGGTCGCTTTACTACGCCGCGCCAGGGGTGTGGATCAACACCTATGAAGCCTCTGGTGGTCTCTGGTTAGCCGAACTGGATCGGCGAATTTTCACCCTCCATCCACAACGCCACCAGATCGCTCTAAGGATTGCTCTGTTTCTAAGCGAGCATTGGCAGCTTTGCTTGATGAATGGGACGGAGATCACGCCGCTGGCAATGCAGGAATTGCTCGCACGAAGCATGATATCTCTCGATCAGAATCACCTCACCTCTCGTTTTATCCCCCATGTAGAGCAAGCGATTCAGTTGCTGATCGAACGAGGAATCGTAAGGGAGGCAAAACCCGACCGCGAGGTCTCACGAGAGTCCGCACAATGGGGAAAAGAATGGCTCGCTACGCATTGGACGATAACCCCGCCGACAGACGTGGTACAGCGTCACCTCCAGCGGGCGCAAGAGAGAACGATCGGCATATCTCCCTCGATGATGCTTCTGCCTTCGCCAGACACTGAGGACCCAGTTGAGCCGAGAAAAATACAGGGGCAAAAAATCCTACATACCCTTTCTGCGAAGGAGAAACATCCCTGGGTGTCGATCCAGAATGAAGAGGGATTAAACCAGCCTGAGGAGCCGAAACAAGTAGATTTCATAGTACAGGGTCGTATGCACGACCCTTTTGACAAATCACGCTAACCGGGTGACTTTGCCGCTAACCGGGTGACTTTTACGCTCAAATGGCGGCAGATCATACACGCCCCCCCTTGCAATGGGGGAAAAGCTGGGTAATATGTTCAGTGACCGATCAAATCCGAGGGGCATCAACAACTCATCATAAACTAGCGAATATGATGCACGCCCCTTTTGATGAATCAGCTATCTTCAAAAAGTGGTTGACTCATCCATAGCGGACATCGGAGAAAGCTGAGGAATGGGTTGCACAGAAAAAATGATAGAAGTGTAGCCTGAGAAATAAAAAAAGCCAGATCTCCGCCGCCTGCTCCCGAAAGGTTAGCCGCCAAGACGGAGCAAGCGGAACGGACTGGCAAAAGGATTGCTCGCTGCTAGCAAAAGCGGTGAGCCAACAATATACGATATATCAACGGATATAGCGTACTGTACTTTGTGACCTTTTGTCAAGATCACAAACAGGTATTTGTTGCCTCCAATGTCTTGTGAAGCGTGCAATCCACTCTATTACCAATAACACACGTTATCTTGTAAAAACGGGAGGATCGAAGCCATGCTACAAGGCACTGATGCCCACACAGATCTGAAAAAACTATTGGGGTCGTTAGAGCCATTGACCTCTGCACCTGCAGGTGTCCCGACTGAGCGGGTTGATTCTTATACACTTCAGATCGTTGATCAGCTGTTTCCATCACCCTGCAGCGGCCTGGAATTTCTCGCACTTCTGCTGCGTCTGGCTATCGCCAAGCAGGTGGCATTAGAAATGGGGAAAGCGGATGTGGCAGAGATTACTGTCCAAAGCATTCGCCATCTGGCGAAGCTGATCGGCTGGTCCTACGAAACCACGCATAAATATGTCGTGCTTTTTTGTGCGCTAGGCTTGCTTATAAAGTCCAGAGAAGACGGCCAGGTCAAACTGCGGTTTCCCCTCTGCCGCTACCAGCCCCCGACATCCCTGGGGAAGCTGGATGAGTTGATCGCCAGGGCCCGCCCGAAGGTGGTAAGTTGTGCGAAAAAGGTGAGGAAGCGCTTCCTGGTGCTCTATAGTAGCCATCACCAGCAGATAAACGATCTGGCCCCAACACTTGCTGTTCCTCCTTCTGCCGAAGTCACCTTGAGCGCGATTCAAGAGGTGACTACAGATCTCCACGAGGTTCTGGCATTGCCAGAAGCAGCCGCGCTGCATGAACGCCTCACTGCTATCCTGGTGAAGTTGGAACGTGCCAGCGGTAGACTCGCCATAGAAAGGTCTACTACCCCTCTATCTTCGGAAGCGCAAATCGGTAGACTTTCTAAGGAAAGAGTAGATTCTTTAGCTATAGGCCCAGAAGAAGACAGTAGACTCGCTCGGAAAACAGTAGACTTTCCGGCGGCGCATAGTGCTACGGCTACAAGAAAATCTGGTAGACTTCTTCAAAAAACGGTAGACTCTCCGGCACTAGAAGAAAGCAATGATGGTAGACTCGATGCGCAAAAGTCTACCCTTTCCACTGCTCCAGGTGGCCAAATTGGTAGACTTTCCCAAGAAAAGGTAGACTCCGGGACCAAATTGGTAGACTCCGAGGTTGAGGCAATCCCCAACGTTAACGTTGTAATAAAAACTCTTTTGGGATCTTTAAACGTTAACGTTAAGGCGGTGATTAGCTTCCTCATCGCGGTTTTTCACGAAGAACCAGCAAAGCGTGGCTACTACTACAACCTCTACAAAAACCACGCAAGCCCAGATGCTTGGCTGGCGGCCACCATTGAGACGCTTGTCGGTCTGCATTTGACGAAAACCGTGCGCTCTCCTGGAAAATACTTCTATGACCGCTGCGTCCAGCTTCACGAAACAATTCCCTCTGAGACAGCTGCCCTGGTCGAGCAGTACAGTGGATTCACGCTTCCCCAGCTTCTGGACAAATGGCGCCAACCCTCATCAAGGGCTGCTAGCGACCCTGGCAAATCTAGCTTTCCGGCCGTGCGAGAGTCGCGCCGGCAGCCTCTTATCCTTCGTCTCCCGCGGGATCGAAAGATGCCGGGTATGAGTATGGATGAGCTGAAGGCCCTTCTCCAGGATCTTCGCAGCCACCCAGATACCTGTGCCTGGCGAACGCAACCCTATCGCCAGGATGATGGCTCCTGTGCTCTTTTGGTTGAAAATGTTTTGCAACGGCAACGCTGGATCTATTCTTTGCGTGAGTGGCAGGAGAGCGTTGCTTCTCTTTTCCCTCCGCGCGCGGTTGAGGTGGGTACCAGAAATCGGAAAAGCCACAGAAAAACATCGTCTGCTGAAGAAAGTTGAAAAGAGAAATAACCTATGGAGAGACGTAGAGAAAGACCTGCAGAAGCGCTTTTGCCTCAGAATATTGAGGCGGAGCAAGGAGTTCTTGGGTCTATTATCATTGACCCGGAGGCCCTTGATAAAGTGGTGCGTTTCTTGCGCCCGGAAGATTTCTATCGCGATGCTCACCGCTTGATCTATGAATCGATTGTGCGGGTGAGCAGCCAGCACACGCCGGCGGATTTTTTGACCGTTTGCGACGACCTGGAACGCAACAATCAGTTGGAGAAGGTGGGCGGAGCGAGTTATATTACCTCGCTAATCAATCAGGTGCCGACTAGTGGCAATGTGGAGTACTACGGGCACATTGTTGAGCGGGCAGCGATCTTGCGCCACCTGATCCATGCCGCTGGCCAGATCGCTGCGCTTGCTTATGAATATCAGGGGGCAGATGTTTCGGATGCTCTTACCCAGACCGAGCGGTTGGTGTTTGAAATCAGCCAGCGGTATCTGCTCGGCAGTGCCTCAGATATCAGCATGACTGAACTGATGGATATCTACGCCACGCAGCTTGAGCATCGTTATAGAAATCGGGGGCGTATTACAGGGGTGCCCACTGGCTACGCGGATCTTGACCACTTGCTGGCTGGCCTGCAACGCTCAGATCTGATTCTTCTGGCCGCCCGCACTTCTTTGGGAAAAACGCAGTTTGCCCTCAATGTCGCGTATAATGCAGCGCGAGCGGGACATAGGGTAGGCATATTCAGCCTGGAAATGGGGAAGGAGCAGCTCGCTCAGCGGTTTGTTGCGATGGAATCCAGAGTGGAACAACAGCGATTGCGCAGTGGTTGGATTGAGGACGAGGAGTGGGCGACGCTGGTTGCAGCCATGGATTGCTTGGCCGAGTTGGGCATTTATATCGATGATTTCCCTGGCATTTCGCTGCACCAAATGCGCAGCCGCGCGCGGCAATGGGTGCTGGAACATGGGGTGGAATTGCTCATTGTCGATTACTTACAGTTGGTCACACCAGGGGAGAACCGGCGGTATGAAACGCGAGAACAGGAGGTAGGTGCAATCAGCCGAGGGCTGAAAGGATTAGCACGCGAATTGAATGTTCCGGTCCTGGCACTTGCCCAGCTTTCACGGGCGCTAGAAACCCGTCAAGTAAAGGTACCTCAATTGTCTGATTTGAGGGAATCTGGCGCATTGGAGCAGGATAGTGATGTCGTGATGTTTATATACAGAGATGAAGTATATAACCCGGAAACAACGCGTCCTCACCAGGCAGATATCATCGTAGCGAAACAGCGCAATGGACCGACAGGAGAGATCGCGCTCTATTTCAATCAATCCCAGGGCCGCTTTTATAACCTGGATGTTGGAATGCTTTCTGACGGTTCTGAGGTAGTATTTGCCAGAGAGAATGACCCGGAGTCCGACGAAGAGAATTGATCCTCTCCGAGAGGACTTTCGTGGGTCCTTCGTATAGTCATGGAATTGTAGACAGACCAGTGACACGCGCGCCTATCGCTCCTCCAGAGGGCATTCCTAAGCTAAAGCTCCAGAATGCTGGCCAGACTGCTTGCATCGACGTGCCCGCGTGCTGCCACCTGAGCAATTTCCTGGCTCGTTGTTGGAACACGACCAAGCCGGAGGCGCGCAAGGTTGTCAAGCGAGCAGTTCAGCAGATCAGCAAGTTGCCGGTCATTTAGTTCGTGATACTGCTGATAGGCGGCCAGTTTCGCCGCCAGGAAAAACGAATGTTCGCTGGCTCTTTTGCCAGCGCGCTGTAAGTGAGACATAGCTTTTCCCTTTCAATACAAAGAGCCTCTTTATATAATATATTTCCCATCTGGCAGGCCAAAGTGCGACAACCTGTGACGAACCCAGAGGAATAAAGGGCGCTTTCGCTTGCTTGGTAAGCTTGATATTATGTTCACATGATTTATAACTTACTTGAGAGATATATAGCACGTAGGGCGCTGCCGAAGGCAGAGTTGGAGAGCTTCTGTGCCTATGCACGCGACTGGCACGAAAGTCGTCACCGGCACGGTCTGCACACCCCCAACGATGACCGCTATGACAGTTTTTGCCGATGGGCATTGATCTGGCTGCGGGCCTGGGCGAGTGGAGAGCGGCGCTGGAAGCGTCAGGAAAACCTGTCAGGGGGCCAATCGTAACGGCTCACGAATGCACCTGGCGCATTCCAATTGGAGAAAAGAGCTACGCTGGAAAGAGCCGATGTAGCTCTCTTTTTAGCTCATCAGTCCGTACTTTCCCGAACTCTCCTGTACCTACAGGTTGCGTCCACCTACGGGTGCAAGTTGCTGCTACCTACAGGCGTACCTGTACCTACAGGTTCACCTGTAGGTTTAATAAACCTTGACCCAACCTATAGGTACACCTACAGGTGTATTTGCACATGTACCTTGCTTCAACCTATACTTGCAGGTGCAGGTACAATGATACCTAGAGGCTCACCTCCAGGAAAAAGAGAGCCATGTATGGATAGGAGGTCTCATGACCCATATTTTTTGTTTGACGAACATTAAGGGCGGTGTGACAAAAAGCACATCCACAGTAAACCTGGGATACGAATTTGCACGCCAGGGGTACAGGACGCTGATCATCGATATGGACCCCCAGTGTAATACCACTTACACCCTTACCGGGCGGCTTGACGAAGAGACGGACGGCACCCTCTACGATGTGATCATTAAAACACCAGCCTCGCCCATCGTCGATATTATCGAGGAGACGAGACACCCGAATTTATTCCTTGCCCCTGGCTCCATCGCGTTATCATCAGCCGATCTCACGCTGGCCAACAGAACCAATCGAGAGAGGGTGCTGGCAAAGGCCCTGCGTGGCCTCCAGGGGTACGAGTTTATCCTCATCGATACGCAACCCTCGCTCGGCTTGCTCACCGTGAATTCAATGGTCGCCTGTACCAGCTTGCTCATCCCGGTTGCGCTGACGATCTACGGCCTGCTCGGGATTAAGCTATTGAACATGAGCGTCGAGGCCCTGCGCGAGAACATGGAGCAGGAAATCCCGATCCTGGGAGTGATCGCCGCGCTCGGCGATAATACCAACAATAGCGCCAAGCGTCTCAGCCAGGTCAGAGAATTTTTCGGCGACAAGGTGTTTCAAACGATCATCCCCAGAAACGTGCGTGTGGAAGAGTCCAATGACCAGAGCGTGCCACTCTACGAATATGCCCCCAGCTCGACAGGCGCAAAAGCTTATGAAGCGCTGGCTAAGGAGGTCATAGATCGTGTCAGCGAGTAGTACACCCGGCAAAAGGGGAGGTGGTGATGTGCGCGGCAATCCTCTGTTTGCCAACACAGGCGGCGAAAAGCGCAAGATCCGCCCGCCGTCTTTTGATCCAACGGCCATGCCAGGAGAACAGCCTGCGGAAGAGTCATCACGGGAGCCGGAGAGCCGAGTCAGCACACGTGAGAGCGCGGCCATTCTCGGTTCTACGCGGCGACCTCCCCCACCACGAGAGATGGGCGAGGTGCGTTTTGACGAGTTTTATGTGAAGAAAACGATGCACTTCGTGCCCGTCCTCCTGGAACGATTCGACAAATTGGCGAAAGATCAGCGTAAATCCAAAACGCGCCTGTTTAATGAGGCCATCGCTGGCATTCTGGCAGCCTACGACGCCCTGGATGACGAGACACGCAAGATTCTAAAAGAGTTCGGGATCGAAGTGTAGGTGTACCTGTAGGTACACCTGCGAGAGCAGAATCAATCGTAGCGGCTCGCACGCTGACCAGGCGCGTTCCAAGTGGAAGAGCCGCTGACCGGGAGATCCGGCGCGGCTCTCTTTTTGCAAGCTATAATTGCGTGTGTATGCATTCTGGATGAATAGCGGGATCTGCCGGTTGGTGGTCTCTTTTGTGATTATCAAAGTAGACCAATTTCGCTCAGCCCGCATTCTGACCACAATTGGAACAGTGGCCAAGCCGGGACCAAGTGTTACAAATCTTCATCCTCGCTCTCCTCCGCCTCCTCGGCAGATACTACCTTTTCCTTGCCCTGAAACTGCTTGTAGGCCGATATCGGCCCTTGAGGATTAACGGTACGAAAAACAACGCTAAGTGTTCAAACTCAACTACTAGGCGTGCCACTAACTCCCTGCTATTAAGCCCCTGTCTACCAATTGACGCATTTCCGACAAAAGTGTATAGTATCGAGGTTATGAACAATATTCAGCGTAGTATTGTTGGTTGGAGGGCAATGCGAGATAAGCTGTGAGGTCTTCTTGTGGATACATTTATAACATTTACAGATGAGGCTGGCGCTACCTTTACTTTTTCCGGCAACACAGTGCTGGTCTTTATAGACGAAACAGGACACGAGCTGCTTAAAGACAAAAACTACCCTGTGTTTGGGTTAGGCGGGTGTGCATGTCTTGCAAAAGATTACCTCGCGCTCATCTATGAACCGTGGAAACAGGTAGAAAGCGTCTTCGAGCCAAGCCAGTTACCACTCCATGCGACTGATCTGCCAAAGCATAAAATGACGAATGTGCATTTCGATGCCATTAACCATTTCTTTGCAGATAATGCGTTTGCAAGATTTGCCTGCCTAGTAACTAACCAAACGGCAAACTCATCAGAGGCTGATTTTTTTACCATCGCAGTAGCAAACGTCCACGAAAGAATACGCAGAGTCATACAATGGCTACCCTTTGACCAGATAGTGATGCTCCTTGAGTCATCCGAAAGGACGGCACAAAGGCTCACCCACCACTTCAATCAATATACACCAGAGATAAAAGGCGTGAAGGTACCAATGCATCACTTCTTTGTCGATAAAAAGGCCAACGAGCCAGGAATAGCGGTTGCAGATTTTGTGATCCAAACTGCCGGGAGCACAGTTGCCTCCAAGGGGAAGCACAAAATCGCAAACTACACCGACAGGCGGGATTTTCAGAACGTGTTTTGCTCAATGAGCGATCAGTTTGTCTCCTTCATAGAGATAAATTCGATTGCCCCATCACCAGCAGCAACGAGGAACATTTAGGAGAAAATGTAGACAATGAGCCTGCTTCTTTTTGCGCATAACCCCAAGGAAGTTTATATCTTCACCGATACGCTTGCCACCACGCAAGACGGTGAACCAATGCTGTTCTGTAATAAAAGCTTCGTCCAGCCCCACCTCAATATGACGATGGCAATGATGGGCGTACAGGAACTTGGCAACAGGTGGAATAGCAGGCTCATGGCCAGTATGCTGGCGCAAGATGTTGATATGCTCGACTTACATACCCCACAGCAGCTTCGTCAGTCTGAGGGGAGAGCAGCGAGCAGGAGCTGCAAGAAAGGCTGAGTTTTTCTTGCAGCTCCTGCTCGCTGCTCCTCACCAGCAATCTGACAGGAGGACTCGATGGTATTGATGGAGCAAGATCTGACAGAGCGCTATACCAACGCGCTTCAGAGCGTGAGCGAGATCGCTGAGACGTATTACTTCCAGGGACGGCTGGATGAGGCACTGCGCCTGTGGCAGACAGGCGAACCCCTGCTGGCAGGCCGGGAAGTCGCGCCTGCCCAACGCGTGCGCTTCTTGCTGCGCTATGGGCAGTTTTTGACCCAATACTACTTCCTGGATTGCTTGTAGATCAGTCTGCAGATTGCTTGTAGTATAAATATCTCACGTTACTCCCTGAAGAGCCTCCACAACTTATCCAAGCGTAGAGCGGCGCGAGAGCAATGTTGTGCGGACGCATGAAGCGCGTCGAGAATCAGAAAATTTCCGGCAAAAATGCAGGGGTTGTGAGCTGCGCATTTCCTGGGGAAGTTGAAGATCTACATTACAGGCGCCCATTCGCCAGGGATGCATCCCGCGCGGTTCCCGAGAGAGTAGCCCCCTCTGATGCTCCCCCGCTCAACCACGGTACAATCAGAGAGGGTATCCGAGGGGAGAACAGGAGTGTAACATTCTCGCATGGGGCTTGCAGTGCTGCCTAAAAGTAGATGAGGTTTCGACGCACTCCATGCATCCGGCTTTCGGATTTTTGCGGCTTGCATACACACGCTCTAATCCTTGCGGGGTGTTTCAGGGGAAACGACTTCCAGCCAATCGGGGCGCTGGAGTTCTTTACCATCTTCGGGATGACCGCCAGTATAGACGAGGCTCAAAAAGATCGATGCTTTTTCCGTGGGGCGCTGAACCAGAATGACTGGCATGGCTTGGGCTTGTTCTGCCAGCGCCGCCTGCGTTTCTGGGCTTGACCATGAGCCCTCGTAACGTGGTATCTCCAGCATAATCATGACCACCTGGTAGGCTCCTAACACCCAGATAATATGCCGAAGCAATTCTTTCGCCCGTTCTTCCGTTTCTCCAAGCTCGACGGAAACACGTTCGGCAAGCTGGAGGTCTTTTCCCGGTCCTTCGAGGAATCCGGTTTAAGGGGTCTCCGTCCTGATGGTCAACCTTCGAGGAATCTGGTTGAAATCGGTCCCTCGAAGGCAGATGGAAAATCCTTTAAGCTTCGAGGGAACTGGTTGAAACGTCAGACTGCTCAGAGTCTGAAAGGCAGAGTTGCGTAGCTTCTTCTGACACAATAAACACGACTGGACGCGATGAAGCATAGTCTGAGGTCGCGATTTCCCAACGCGTCTTTTTGACCAGGAACAAGGGATTAGCCCGGCGGCTCCGCTTGTGGCTCCTCCAGGGATCGCCGCCGCAGCCTTTGATCTCTTTCCAGCCCACGGCTCGCAGCGAGGCCCCGCCCTCTGCTGGTAATGTGTAGGTGACAAGCCGCCGATATCCTATGGCCCTGGCCGCTTTCCACGCAGCGCCGTAGAGGAGAGAGCAGGCATTGGGGCATCCATCGGTGCAGACACGCCGGACTTCCAGTGTCCACCCATCGTCAAGGTGAGTATTGCAGGGGCGGCCAACGATGGCGACGCCGCGCACGAAGCCCGCTTCATCAGCCACGGCAAAGGCTAAGCGTGCAATGGGGATCGCGCCATGATGCCGGTGCATCCGGGCTACGTAAGCATTGGCCTGGTCGATGGTGCAGGGCACGACGACAAGCTTCTGCTGCTGCCTTTTCCGTAACGCCTCAAGGTAACGCTCGGTGTTACGCTTTTGCTGTCTTCGCTTCCGGTAAGCGGCTTGTTTGCAGGCATCAGTATGATACTGCTGGTTCTTCCGACCTTTCTCAAGTGGCTTGCCACAGCCCGGACAAGACCTTTCCATCAGGTTCTCTCCTTCCGGTTAGAATGGCCTGGTGCAGTCCGTCGCTGCACCAGGCGGAAAGCCTCGCTAGTCGTTCGCAGCGCGCATCTCCAGGACACGAACAGGGCAGAGATAGGTGCTGGCCAGCTTGTGCCCGTAATCGATGATCCGACCACCGATTTCACACTCCAGGAGCGCAAGCAACGGGGTCACAACCTCTCGATGAAACGGCAGGCGCTCGACGCAATCGGCCAGGAACTCGGTCCCCATCTCCAGCGTAGGATACGAATAAAAGCCGCCGCCGTGTTTCGGCTTCGCAGGCTGTTTCATGCGCTGCCCAATGACGTATTCAACATCTGGTTGGTAGAGCGAGAAGTAGCGCCCGTCGATGACGCGCACCACCTTGTACGAGGTGAGAGCGGCACGTTTGGTTGGCGGCTTGCGCTCTGACTGCAACTTGCCTGGTTTTTTCGCCCAAGCCGGCCCTTGCTCTTCCACCATGTTCAAGACGAGCTGGCGCACCTCGTCGCTCAGGTGCCGCCATTCTACTCGTTTCCAATCGCCACCGGGCTGTTGCTGGTAGTAGCGGTAGAACTGGCCTTTCTGGGTCATGTAACCCAGGCGGCCATATTTCTCTGTTGCAGAGCCATGATAGCCGACAAGTACTGCCACCAGGCCGAGTTCGGCATCGGCCAGCAGGATCTCGCTCCCAATGTATGGCACCTCGAATTTGCTGTGTTCTCCCTGCCGATGCACTGCCAGCACCCACAGGCCATCGGCATTCTGCTCCAATTTCGGCTCAAGCATCGACCGATCCAACCAGTCTGCCTTGAGCACCTCGCTTGTTTGAACGATCTGCAAGCGGGCAATGGGTAAATCGAGCAAAGGCGGAACACTTGTCGCCTGCTCTAAGGCTGCGAAAGATTCGGCTTGATCGCTCATCGTTTGCATAAAGACCTCCTTTGAATTGTTCTGTATTAGCAGTATTTACAATACTGCTGTATCTATCGTGACTAAGATGTAACATAGAATTTTTGCTTTGTCAAGCGTTTTTTTGAATTCTGGATGGATTTATCACCAATTTTCACCGAGGAGCAAGATTGCTTCCGCTTTCGTAAGGCGCAAAAAGAAGCGGGAAAGCAAGGGCAAAACCTTTACCACGATTACAAAGTATCAAGAGAATATTTTAGTGCAAAACGCCATTGATCTGCTGAACCTGCCGGGATTGGCTGTGCAGGACGTTCGAGACCAGGGCTTGCTCTGAAAACACCGGGAGGGCAGAGATGCTGAGAAAAAGAACCTTGCGCGAATGGGAAGAACTGTGGCGCGCAAAGTGGGATATCAACGACTACGCGGATCTGGACGCCGTTTTCGCACATACCGAAGCCTACAAGGATGTGCTGTGCGAGGTGGAAATCAGGATAATGACGAAAGATGGCCGCATTGATACTGCCGAGATTTCGTTAGTGGATGACCAGGGAACGGTCCTGGCCGGGTACGAATATACCATGCTGGAACTGGGGCGCGTCGAGCTGGAGCAGGAGGTTATAGCCCCGCTCAACCTCTGGCCGGAAGATGAAGAAGAGGAAACCTCTTCAGAAAGCCCTGACTTCTCAGCGTGAAAACGCGCCTCCACCCTCTCCTCCAACGCTCTCCCTGCCGCACGGAAAATGGCACGCTTGAGCAACCGGAGCTGACAGTGGCAGGTAAAGAAAAGGCAGAGATAAGAAGAGTATACTAGAGAGGGAGAACAAGGAACCGAGAGAAAAACCTGGAGGGAGAATATACGTAAGTAAATACATAAATAGTCAGCAAGCGCGTCGGCCTGGGAAGCGCCCACACAGCGAACCCTGCGATGCGCCGTGTTGGTTCGTGATGGAGCGGTGATGCCTCGGTGATGTCGTTGTTATGCCATTGTGATGCCGTCGTGGTGTGGCGAAAGCGAAACGCTGGTACTCCCACAAACAGGGCTCGTAGCCCAAAAATGGTTTCGAGGATTCTCATCCAGGACGAGGGTTTCGCGCCCCGCTTTCCCAGAACCAGTGTATCCTGGCTGTCAAGGTGAGGATTGCCCCGATACAGGGTAGCACATCTTGAACATGTTTGCTATACTGAGGAATTGGAGATTTCATTATGGAGGCATCACAGAGCATCACCGACCATCACGACCAGGAAAGGAGCCGCCTCATGCCACGCAAGGCAATGAGCGATCACCGCCGGTCGAATTACGGAACCTGGAAGAAGCAAACGCGCGACGACGACGGCCTGCGCCTGGTCGGCGAGCAAAAGTTTGTACGCCTGGATACGCTTTGTCAATGGTTTGCCCCTGGCTACTCGCGGGCAACCAGCCTCTATCCCCCAAAAGAGCAACCCAAAGCCTCGCATGGCGGCACGCGGAAAGACGCAACGTGGCCATCCGATCAACGGCACCGCATGATGGCCGTCCACCGGATCGTCAACAAATGGCACGTCATGGGCATGGCAGAGAAGTGGCAGCCCTGGGGCGACGAGCCGCCCTGGGTTCGGCTCAATGCGGCGGGCCTCGCCGAAATCGGGCATCCTGACTGGCCAGAGATTCCCTGGCCGGATGAAGAGGATAAGGGCAGGCTACGCGACAATGGCGACGACCATCTCTCACATGTCCACCGCGTGAACGAAGCGCGGATCGCCCTGGCGCGTGGGGACATCAAAGATATTCCTAAACAGCACACCTGGCACAGCGAACGCGAGATCGAGGTCGGCTTGGGCGAGAAAATCAAGGGGGAGAAACGCGACCATGAACCAGATGGGTATGTAGAGCTGGGCGTCGCTGTCACCTGGGAACTGCCCATGCGTAGCAATATCCGGCAACTCTTCACCCTGCCCGTCGGTAGCCGAATCGCCATCGAGGTCGAGCTTTCACGCAAGCGATTTGAGGCGTATCGCTCCCATTATCTGCCTGAACTCTTACGCCTGTATGATGGCGCGGTGTATCTGGCGTATGGCGACGCCTATCAGGCTGTGGTCACCGCGCGCAAAGAGCTTCTGACCAGCAACGAGGATCGGAAGCGCATTCGGATTATTCAGCTTAAACCAGTTCGATAGAAAGGAGATGGCGATGTCTCAGCCGCCATTCACACAACAACAGCAGCAGGCTCCTGCACCGGCGCCCCAGCCTGAAAAAGACTGGATGGATGGCGCTGTGACAATTGCGGCCTGGACGCTGCTCTGGTATCTCTTCGGACCTGCGCCCTGGCGCGGGTATGCGCTGCGCAAACGGCTTGCACACGAGAGGAACATCTGGCATGCAGAGCGTCGGTGGAATCAGCATACCAGCGTCGCCCTCGCGTGGCCGCTGCTCTACTGGGCGATTCTCGCCTACTTCCGCGTCCCGGTAGCGCAGATCTGGAGCGCGATCTTTGCTACCCTCGCCGGCTGGATTCATCTTCCCGCCCTGGCGCTCCTCGGCAGTGCAACGTTGCTGCCGCCTACACCAGACAACCTGTTCTTTCGCTGGCTGATTTTCGCGCCCCTGGGTCCGCTCATCGCGCTGGTTCTCGAACTGCTCCAACCGCAAACGCCTGCGACGGCAGAGCGTGTGATTACGCCCGAAGATCAGCAGGCTCACCAGGCCATTGAGCAGGCGGAAGAAGCTGAGCGCAAGGCCATTGAGCAGGCAAAAAAGGCAGAGCGGGCGCGCCTCAAGGCCCTCAAGGCGGCGCGCGCTCCCCGTACCGGCAAAAAGCCGCCGGCGGCTGAATCCGCTGGGCCGCATATCCCGCCTGCCACAAGCCTGTGGGGCAGTGTGGACTGGAGCAAGGTACGCGACGACGACCCGGCAAAGCAGCTCATGCTGGCGGAGTTGAATAAGCTCAGTCCTACTGAGCTTGCCAATGCCCGGCGCGCCCAGCGCATGGCACAGGCGCAATCGGTGACTCCTGAACCTGCGTCTGCTCCAACGAAGCCGGTGTCTCCGCCACCAGCAGCAGCACCAGCGCAGGAGAAACAGGACAGCGATGAGTACGACTGGAGTGCCGGCGACGGCTCTGTTTCCTTCTAAAAGGAGAATGCGCTCATGCAACACTACGAGATGAAGATTCCCGGCTGGCACACGCAGCGCGAGATCGAGCGCAAGCTCCTGTTCGCCAACATCGCGGGAATCTTCGTGACCTTTGTGTTTGGTGCGACCGTCGCGCCCTGGCTCTGGCACCTCGTCCAGTGGGCAGCAAGTCATCTACCATTCTGGCAGACGGTGCGCCCCTTTCCTGGCCTACTCGACGCCCTCATTCACCCATTCTGGCTGACCGGGTTGATCTGGCTAGCATACTACCTCGTGCTCTACGCCTGGGCCCTCTTCACACCCGAATATGCAAGCTGGCTCGACCGGGAACTGAAGCATTACCGCGCCTCAACCCGGATCTATTCCCACGTCTACGGCAGCCTGCACACGTCGCCAGAAATGCCCTGGCAGCGTGAGGAACGCGAGGGCATCATGGGGCCATTCCTCTATCGCCCGGTAGAAGAAAACGACGATGACGACGATTCCCTGTTCTCTGAGCGGAAAACCACTACTCCCCCGCTCTCGCAAGCCTGGCCGGGGGAAGAGAAATACGAACTGGTCGAGCGCTGCTACGCGATCTACCGCAAGGCGCTGGAACGTTACCAGCCCCAACTGATTGACCTCAAAACGCCGCCGACGTTCTTCTATTGGAGCAAGAAGACACTGGGCTACGCCGGCAGCATCCCCATTTTGCCCGTCCATCTGCTCACCGAAGAGAAGTTCGCAGTCCTGCTGACCCTGCTCGCACAGCACCTCTACTGGTACAATCTCTATGAACTGGGCGATGTGCTGGACGGCCCGCTCCCGGCGCTCACCCCGGATCACGTCCCTGGCGGCTGGCTTATTGCCTGGACCGGGAATTTTCTCTGGATACCGGCTGGCGCCCTCCGACACTTGAAAAGCGATCTGACGGAGCTGATGCACACCCACCAGAAATCGCTGGTGCTGGAGGCGGACGCCTTTGCCGCCATGCTCGGCCAGGGCGAGGCGTTCGAGCTGCAGCTACGCAATGTGCAATGGGAGATGCAGCAGCATCGGTATGCTGACGTGCAACAACCCACGATCAGCGAGCGGATTGGACACCTGGAGGCCCTCAACAAACAGGCGCGTAACGAACTACGCACGCGCGGCCTGAAAGTGAAAGAGCCGCCTAAATGGAAGCCGCCGCGGGATGCCTCGCAATTGCACATTGTCGAAGAGCAGCAGCGTCGCCTCGGCCCCGGCAAGCACACATGATGTGCCTCCTTTGGTGCTGATGGCTGGGCATCGCGCACAAGCCGAGCAGGGACAACAGGTGCGGTGGCAAGCTGCCGCACCAACTCCGCACGAGCATCTCCACTCAGCGCCGGGACTAGGGCAGCCGGGGTTTGCATGGTGAGCAAGGCCGGGGCCGCCCTGGTGCCATTCTCGGCCAGGACGACGCCATGAATATCGAACAGCCTGCACCAGCGACTCAAACCAGGAACGGTGTAGCGCCCGCCGGGAAGACGAACCAGACGAACCTTATTCCCAGAGGGGTGCGCTCCAGGACGCGGCCACCATTCGGCGAGGGCAGCGAGATCCGGGGCCAGGGCGCGAACGTGATGGAGCGCGGCGTAACTCTCCACCAGGTCCGCATAGATCAGCCAGAGATGCCCGCCTCGGCCAGCAGGGGACTCTTCTAGGAGCGGCAGATAGCCCGCCGGAGCAAGCTGCCGCGCAGCGCGAATCAGCACGCGCCATCCTGCTCGATCATCCACGTCATAGCACAAAGCGCGTGTGTATGCATCTGCCCGCCAGAGCAACGCGCCGAGAGTGGTCACGCCGAGCAGGTGTCCAATGGTCGTCGAGGCCCTGAGCCGGGCAACCTCTTTAGGGGCAAGGTGCTCCACTAGGGCAGCATCGATATCCAGCGCCAGTGGCTGGAACACCCAGAATTTCCTGAAATCTTCGGGAATCTCAGGTATATTTGTTTTGGAAATGAGTGATTGTCTTCGGGATAATTTGAGCGAAAGGGGATCTCTGGCGGAACAGCAGACTTGTCCACTGGCGTACCCCTGTGAAGCAAACACCATAAGGAGCGAAATCATGTGGCTTTTTCGGAGAGAGGACCCCGAGTTGCGTGCATTGCGTCAACAGCTCAAGGAAGCGGAAGAGGCAAAGAAGCGGGTAGCGGTGGAGTCAGCAGCACGGATTAAGCAGATCCAGGAAGATGGGCGTAGGCGCTTGGAAGAGATTGAAGCTGAGGGTCGTGCCCAGCGCGAAGAGTTTATTCGCCAGTTGGAGGAGCTGGCTAGGCAGAGCGGACGGAGCTTGGAAGAGTTGTATGATCTGGTAAGAAAGCGGATGGAAGCGGACCTGGATCGATTGACGGGAGGACATGAATCGGCGGAGGATGAGAAGCCGCCCTCAAAGTTAGAATGAAGTGGGAAATTTAAGGATTCCATCTCGCGGATTGTCTTCGCGAAGCCAAATGTGCCCTCACCTGACGCGCCAGGATGACCGTAGCACGTTGTGGTGAGCATGAGGGTACTGAGAGACGCTGGCGAATTCTCGGCCATTTTACACAGTCGAGCTTATAGAAGCATGTTCGAGAGAGCGCTAGGGTCCCGCTCGCGAAGACAACGCTTTCCCAGCTGGTGGTGCTACCGCGAGCCACCACCAGGTGTTGTGCTCTCTTGCAGGTTACTCGCCTACAGAGCGCCGGAGAAGCAGCAGAAGGACCCAGATCATGAGTATCCAATCAACCAGTGCGAGCAGCACCACCAGTTCTCCCCAGAACATGTTCATTCCTGCTGGGTATCCTTGCCATAGAAAAGAACGTAGCAGAAGACGAGGATGAGGAGCATGAGGGCTGTTGCTTTGCGGTACACGGGCAAATTTGTATGCATAAGCGCCTTCCTTTCGTGAGTGTGATTCTCCTGTTCTTGAGTATAGGTGGGATTGCCATCAAATTCAACCGATCTCAGGAATTGGGGATGCACGCCCTCGCGCAGAGAGATTTCCACTGGTTGACGTTGATGATCTGGGCGGCTATACTTAGAACTAACTTTTATTAGTTCTGGGTTAGCTAACATCAAAACGCAAGCCAGCTAACAAACAGAAGAGAGGGACCAGACCATGGATGACTCCCAAAGATACCGGATCGACCAGTGGGTAGAAGACACGCTCTATCACAATCTCGAGCAATTGCGAGGCAAAGGGTCTATTGATATAGCGGCGCTTGCGGCGCTCACGCCCCTGATCCAGCTTTACCAGGCAAGGCAGCTCAAGAATATCGAGGACCAGCTGAGTACTCTCTCTCAGATTCTCATTGATGGAGATCTGTCGATTGTGATGAAGTCCACCTGGAAAGGGTTGGATGTCAACATTAAAGAGATTCCCCAAGAAAAGCCGCTGCAGCCAGAAAAGAACCCCACGTCTCTGCGCATGCCCCCTCTTCCAAGTCAACGAAAAAGGCAAGATGAGTAATGGAAGACCACACCCTCACGACCATTGTTACAAGCACGAATGTTGATCTCGCGGTATACGCCTGGCTGGACGCCAAATTTCACAAGTCCGGCTCAGAGAAGACGCGCAGAATCTACACTGATACCATCAACCAGTTTCGTGGCCTGCTGTCTTCCCAGGGACTGGATCTCGACAGCGATCCCGCTGCCGTTGCCCTGGCTGCGCAGGCGTATGCTGGTTTCTCTGCACGCAACCGGCAGGTGGCCCCGGCGACACGAAACCAACGTCTGGCCATAATCTCCTCATTCTATGCCTATGCCCGTAAGCAGGGTCCGGCTAGCCCGCTCTACCTGGGGTACAACCCGATCGACTCTTTGGAGCGCGCGAAAGTGCAGGAGTACGCCAGGGCGCGTGCGCTGCCTGATGACGTGATCGCCGAGGCCCTCGCCGCGATTGACCGGCGGGAGCTGGCGGGCAAGCGAGACTACGCACTGCTTTCCGTGTTACTCCAGACTGGACGTCGTGCCCAGGAAGTAGCGAGCCTGCTCTGGGAGGATGTAAGCCTGCACAAGGGCCGTGCAACGCTCACCTTTACCCACTGCAAGGGTAACGAGGTTATGATCGACGAACTGCCCACCACCGTCACCGAGGCTTTGCTGCGTTGGCTCCGCGCCTATTATGGTCAGGACCTGGACCAGCTTCCGCCGGCGTCGCCGCTGTGGGTCTCCCTGGCCAGGGATAGCAGTCATGGGAAGCAGCTCGGCTATCTTTCGATTAACTTGCTCTGCAAAAAGCACCTAGGGACCTCGAAAGTCCATGTCACCAGGCACACCTTTGCGCACACGATGGAGCGGATCGGCGCGCCCGTCTCGGAGATCCAGACCCGCTTGGGGCATAAGTCTCTGGCAACGACCGGGCGCTACCTGGCCAGCCTCAAACGAGCAGAGAACCGTTACGGTGATCAACTGGCCGCCAGATATGGGATTGAATAGCTACTTTGTCTTCGCGAAGACAGCGAGCGCATTGTATACCATGCACATGCGCCTAGTCGGAAAGATTTCCAGCCAGGCGCATGTCCTTCCAGGCAAAACCAGCGTGTCTTAGCGGCGATGGCGTCGCTCATATCCTGTTGGGTGTTATTTGTCCAACTACCTCCTTCCGCGTGAAATATGGCGGCCCAAAAAACGTCAATTTGAGGTTTGAAAAATCGGTCCCTCGGCCCGCCTGGGAAGCCAAAAATTGCCTGCATGACCCTCTCCACAAAAGAGCCGAATTTGGAGGAAAAGGCTCTCTTGCTCTTTGCACGCGTTCTGAGTATAGTTGGAGCATCGTTTCGGTATCTCATCATACACCCCCTGTTTGAAACAAAAACAGGCTGCAGAGATACCTGAGCACGGCAGTATTCCTCTCGACGTGTGGAACGCGCGCTGTGCTTTCCGACTGGAGCAGTCGGGTGAGATCCGCTTACGGGGTGATGACCAGGCGGATCTCAGAGTGTCGTCCTTGGAGTGCGGATGCCTAGCTCGCTTGGCGCGAGCAGCCTTCTCAGGCTTCGGCCTGCCTGGCAGGAAGTCTTCCGAAGAAACAGAAGGAGAGAGGGAAAGGGTCGCGGAGCGCCCCCCTTTCTGGCAAAGAGGAGCTACGAAATGATTTACCTTGGCCGATATCTCGCTTGAAAAACTGCAGAGGAGAAACAACCAACGATGGGTACCCATAAAGGCATCAGCTATGCCGCCTGGGAGCGGCTGGAGTCTCTCATGGATCTCGGAAAAAGCCGCCACGAAGCGAAACGGATGCTGCGCGAACTTGCTGGGAACGATTCGCGGCTCGCACCGTCCACTGGCAAGATCCACAGTTACAAATCGCGTGAAAAATACCAGAGCGTGGTCAAGAACTTTATCACCTGGTGCAAAGAGCAGGGCCTCTATCGATTGGAGCTCGTAGACGCTCGCGCCGAGGAACTGGTCGATCTCTATCTTATGGAGCGCCTGGAGCGTGGCCTGCGTCCGGACACGCTCCAGGCGGACCGCTCTGGCCTGCGCCTGTTTTTTCAGAACCGGACCCTGGGCGAGTATCTGCCGATCCCTCCGCGACGCCGGCAGGATATTACCCGGTCCCGGCTACCAGCAGCGCGTGACCAGCGCATCACGCGCGAGATTGCCGAGCCGCTGAATCAGTTTTTCACGGCCTGTGGCCTGCGCCGCGACGAGGCCAACTGCCTCAGGGCTGCAGATATCCAGCTGAGCAAGCGTCGGCAGTATCAACTCGAAATTGACGTGAAACCAGGGTACGGGAAAGGCGGAAGGCCGCGGCGGGCGCCGGTTTATCCAGGCAAAGAATCGTATGTGCTTGCCCAGCTTGCCCGGCGCGAGGGAGAAGCTCTTGTTTTTCCAAAAGGAGTTGATGACCGTCTGAATCCCCAGGCCCAGCGCCGCCGGTATGCCCAGGACTTCTATCGCTTGCTTTCCGGTCGTGAACTGCCTCCAGTCGATCGGCTCTTACGCCCGGACGACTACGACGCAACTGCAGTCAAAGAGGTCTCGCAGTACCTGGGTCACAATCGAATCGATGTCATTCTCAAATTTTACCTTCGCTGAGGTGCTGGCAATTTGGGCGAAGAGTGATGCGGATTGAAGACGAGTTTGGCCGAACTCAGAAAGGCCATCTCAATCGGTCTGAGAAGAGCAATGAAGAGCTTTGACTCCCCTTCGCCCGTGTATATGTTATCGATTGCTCCATTCTATCTCATACGGCCTGGCAGGCTCCTATAATGTCATTTCTCCTCCGAACGCAAGCGTCGTGGTGCGCTTTTCGCTCTGGTCTTCCCAAGCGCTGCTGCTCCTGGTCGAGCCTTTCGCGCTCCGCTGAGATCAATCAAGTGGCTCTCATCCAGTACAGGTGCCGAGCTGCGAGTCCGGCGTGGGCCTGCCGCCGAGTCGAGATTTAGTAGGATCTCGCTGGCTCGATCATGGACCTGGCGAACGACGCGCTGCATCTGCGTCGTATCAATTCTGGCCAGTCCCCGGCGCGCCTGCTCGCGCTCAACGTCCGTCGGGATGATGGACTGAATCTGCTCGATCTGGCGTGTCAGCTCGATGTCATTCATAAAGTTCATCCGGTTAAGCTGGTTGACCAGGTTGCGCAACTGTGAGGAAACTGGCCCCCGGATGATGCCATTATGCTCATTGAGGCTCTCTAGCACGTTCTGGGTGACATCTCTGATTAAGACATTAATCTGCTCGACTACGCTGGCGTAGAACTCGCGAACCAGGCGCTCTTTTTCCGCCCTGGCGTTGGCGATCACATCGCGCTCCATCTGCTGGCGGAGCCGAATGGTTTCCTGCTCTGCCTGGAGTTGGAGATAGCGTTTCTCCCGCTCAAGCTGTTCTTTCGCAGAAAGCTGTCGTGCGGCTTCCATGCGCTCGCGCTCCAACCGCTCAAGCTCCGCGCGAACACGGGCATCTCGTAGCGCTCGTTCCTGATACACGCGATCCGCCTGCTGGATGTCCTGGGCGAGCAGGGAGGGCAGCGGGATGACCCCGATTTCGACATTGTAGCGGAACGATTCTTCGATTTCCAGACGGGAGGGCAGTGCCCGGCGGATTGTCGCCAGATAGGCGTCCAGAAATGCCTCTTTTCCCTCGCCCGCGTGGAGGCGTTCCAGTAACTGAGAGAGAACCGCACGCTCGACTGTCGAGGGATCTTTCAGCACGCTTCCGATAAGCACGCGCCGCCAGGAGTCCTCGGCCAGCGCGCGGAAATCGTTCAGCACTTCCTCTTTAATCGTGTCGTACTGGGCCAGCAGGTCCTTGCGGATCTCCCAGAACTCTTGCTCCAGCTTTGCGTTCTCCGATTTCCAATCCTGGTATTCGCGTACCGGTACAAACGCCCCCCAGTGGCTTTTGAGGCTATGCCGCTTCAGGCAGTAGCGGGCCGCATTCTCGAGATTGCTGAGGCGATCCTGCCACTGTTTAGGCAAAAGTGACCTCCGACCGAGCTGAAAGTAATCGCCGATCACGCGCATGGCCTCTTCGCTGGTCGCCTGGTCCTGGTCGATCTGCAGACCCAGATCCTCCAGGCTCAACTTCTTAAAAAAGCGAGGCCGGCTGAGGCTCAGTTGAACCGTCACCCCGTCTTTCATCCGCTCCAGCAAGGTTGAGAGGTCACGGTGGACGGTGATCCGCCCCGACTCCTCGCCGATCTTGCCGGCGGTTTCACGCAGCAACCCCTGGACATCGGTAATCAGCGGCTCCTGTTCGGGAGGAATCGCTGTCGTGCCGCCAGTTTGAGGCGAGGCCGCAACCATTTCCGATTGCGGGGCCATCTGGATTCTGTCCTGATCCATGCTCATAGCGATACCTCTTCCTTACCAGTCGCGCCGGCGGGGGCGACGCGGCGTGAGCTCGGTTTCCTCCGGCTGCTCTTCCAGCAGCTCCGCGCGGGCCCCTGGATGACGAAGCTGGCGCGCCAATTCGCGATGCTCTTCTGGCACGAGGTCCAGGTCATTGCAGTGCAACAGCGCCAGGCGCGTCATGAGCGCGATATTTTGCGTGGTTGGGATAATTTTCTCAAATGCCTGCTGAAGCGCGTCAATAATCGAGATCTGGCGACTGCGGGCGCGGATCTGCACGGCCTTGCCGACAATTCCTTCGATTTCCGCGCCGGTGTAATCAGTCATGGCGCTGGCCAAGCTGGTATATTGCTCTGCGCTGGGAAAGTCTTTCGCCGGGGCACCAGCAAAACCGGCCTGCGTCAGCACGGCCAGGATCGCCGCCCGTTCCTCCGCGTTTGGGGCCAGGATCGGGATCTTCTTATCAAGGCGCCCTGGTCGGAGCAAAGCGGCGTCCAGCAGATCCGGTCGATTAGTCGCGCAGATCCAGAGCACATGCCCGCGCAGATCGGTATCCGCCATAATCTCCATCAGGCGCTTAAAGACCCGGTTCGACACCCCAGAGTCTCCGCTCTCGCCACGGGAGACGGCCTGGTCGATCTCATCGATAAACACAATGCAGGGCCGCCAGGCGACGATCGCTTCCAGAGCACGCTCCAGACGCCGCTCGGTGTCCCCAACCCACTTGCTGAAGATCTTCGAGAGGTCCATTGACACGAAGGTGACTTTGCTTTCCCCAGCCAGGGCTTTCGCGATCTGAGTCTTGCCAGTCCCTGCTGGCCCCATGAGCAAAATGCCTTGAGGGACCAGACGGAGTTCCCCATTGCGCATCGGTGCAACAACCGTCTCGCGGAGGTCACGCTTTACCTCTTCCAGGCCCCCCAGCCGCTCAAAGCCAGTCTCTACATCTATTACCTGCAGGACATCGGAGAACTCGGAGGAAACAATTTCATCCTTGCGTCGCTTAATCAAGCGCTGATCCACTGGTAGACCCTGGAAGCTCGCCCGCAGGAGGATATCCTCCAGGTCAATGTAACGCAGGCCAGTGCAGAGACGCGCCATCTCCATTGGTGAGAGTCCCTCAGCCAGACGCATTTCGCTATCGTTGGCCAACAGGGATTCGATAAAAGCCGCGCGCTCCTCTAGCGTCGGGAATGGGATCTCGATATGTTCCCAGCGTGCGGAACTTCGGCGCAATCGTTCATTCAAATCACTCAGTTCATTCACAATCAGCACGAGAATATGTTCGTGGTCACTAATCAACCGCTCGCGCCCCCAGCTCGTCAATGTTACCAGAGCTGTGCGGTCATTTTCCGCGGCTGCCGCGTCGGTTGCTGGCACGACTGACTCGGCGTAATCCAGGATCACCGCGACACGAAAGGGATCTTCCACTTCTTGGCCGCGCGCGTCCTGGCGTTTTGGAGGCCGCCAGCGCAGAACCTGCTGCAGCGCGTCCAGCGCGTCCGACGGATTGCGGATCTTGCCCAGAATGGCCGCCAGATCCGCGCCCGCTGGTTGTGCTGCGCGATTGAGACCAGCGGCCAGGCCACGCGCCGGGGCAGGCAAGGCTCCGGCACTCCCTCCAGGGATCGGGATGCCAGCGATCTCAATAAACTTCTGGCGCATCTTCTGAGTGGGGAGGGTAAAGCCATTCGCGCGATCCCAGGAGATCACCAGGTCGCGCCCGCGAAAGCTGTCAGTCAGATAGCCTTTCAAGCTCTGCCCGGCGAGGCCCGCGACATAATCCTGAACATTGCCATGCAGGAGAAAAGCGTGCGAGATGTTGCTTTGATATTTAATCGCCAGCTCTGATGCCCATTCTGGCTGCTGACCGTTATGTGTTCTTTTGCGGCGTGTCGCCTCTGCCATTGTGCATTCCTCCGTGTCCAGTTTGCACTTATGTGCAACAAAAAGCAAGCTGGCGAGAGAGACGGATGCGGCCAGGGGCACACATCCGTCTTAGCGTTTAACCCCGTTTAGGGGCACACATATTCTTCAGTAATTTCGACCCGGACGCCGAGTGTCGCCAGGCGGGCGATCAACTCATCGCGGTGAAAGTCGAGTTCCTCGCCATCAGGATTCCAGGCGCGAGCGGGGCGTCCATGCTCTCGGACTACACAATGCTCGCACGTTCCAACCTTGATTGTCCCTGCCTCCAGGACGATATGCAGTTCGCTCGCAGCGATCTTTTTTTCAGGAACCATGCTCATGCCTGGACCTCCCCTTGCTGCTGGCCACTTACCTCAGCCTGAGCCTGCGCGTTCTTCAACTCTGGCTTCGCCTCAAAGCCTGTTTGCTCGGACTGGATACCGAATTGGGCCAGGAGATCGCGAAGCTTGGCCGCTACGTCCAGGCAAGAGGGGCCTTTGAAGCCGCTGAAGTCGGTCTTCGTCGTCCCGTCCGGGTTGATGCTTACCTCGATCTCTTTAGGCATACGTCACCCCTCGAATAATGACCTGCTGCTCAACCTGGCTCGCCTCGACAGTGTACCCCATAGCTTTCAGCGCCTGCATGGTTGCCAGGCTGATATAGGTCTGGACGATCTCCTGCTGGATCTGCTCAAATTCGGTCTCCACCATCCAGGGATCGCCCGTAAACTGCATTGCTCCCTCTGGAGTCAGTTCAATGCCGATCCCGCGCTGAAGCCGCCTGGTGTAAACGGCGAGGTGGGTGTTCACCTCTTGCGGGCGACGTGAATAATTGAGAATGTGATCGTCAACCCGACCACCCTCATGCGCTCCGGCGACGATCTGCAACGCTTCGCCCAGCAGGTCCAGGTTCGGGTTGTGAATCGTCGTCTTTGCCTGAACAATGTGACTCATGTGTACTCCTCTCGAAATAAAGAACAGCTTTTAAATACTACCATCAATCAATAACCAGCATACCACAATCATAGTAGTTTGTCAAACTTATGGAAATTCATATTATACAAGGCAATAGGAAGCTATGAGCTTTCAGAAAAATATGTTACAATAGGAAGAAATCATTACCTAATCATGAATAGAAGCAGAGAGGACCATTCATGGCAACAAAATCCGACCAACAGGAGCAAAAAACGAAAGTCGTCAGCGTCTCCATACCACCTAAGAAACAAGCTGAATTCACAGAGGCACTGGCCACGCTTAAACGACATCACAAAGACCCGTTTATTCAACAGGCTCCTCTCATCGTTGAAACAATCATTGAGGCCGCCCGGCGCATTCAGCAGGAAGACAAGCAGGCTTGATGAGGTAAGATAAAGGAGCGAGCCATTACCTATGATAAAAAGAGAGATGGGTGAGTGAGAGGAGAGCAACATGGCCCGATGGATTAAGGCAAATGGCCCTGAAGAGGAAGTCCATCCAGCGCACGGCGAGTTCACGAACGAGGAACTGCACCGATACATCCCTGGGAGTATGACCGGCGTCACCCTGACTGGCAGCGATCAGGGCGGCCTCTTTATGTTTATGGATGACGAGAGCATCGTCAAGAATCTGCCCTATAACCGCGTAGCCACGGAACTGCTCCACCAGCACCGGGCCGATTTATCCCATATCCAGATCTACGGCGATGTAGTCGTTGCCGGAAGAGATGAGACCGGAGATGAATAATAAAGAGAGCAGCGCTCTCTCAGCAAGGACAGAAGAGAGCATCATGCTCATAATGAACACCAAGATACTGAAGAGATTAAGGGGCCGACATCATATCTACGCCTATGAGGTCGAAGCGGCAGGGCCTGGAGTATCCTACTTCCCACTGGAAGCCCTGCTTCCTGCATCAGATGTGCTGGTCCTGGACACGGGCCTGGGTATCCTCTCGTACCTTTCTCAAGAGCAGAACAGCCCCTTGCTCCTGAGCCAGGCGCAGTTTTCTCCAAAAGAGTTGACGGTCATCCAGCCGCTGCTCGAGTGGTATCCACGCTTTTGTCCAGATGAAGTCATGTGGGCCAGCTTTAACCGAGGCCGGGCGACCCCCGATCTGGTCAACAGCGCACGCGAACGTCTCCGAGAAGCAAAGAGAGCCGGGATTTGGGATTATGAGATGAGGCCGCTGCGTAATATCCTCTCACGAGCGCGCTTTAAACTGCGAGAACTCAGGCTGGACGTGAGGTCCATTCTGGAAACCGGGTATCTACTTATCAGCTTTTCCACACCGAAACCCCTACTGGAAGGAGTATGAGACTGCTGCGTCGTCAAACACGGCGAACGGTGCGTGGTTCCCACCGCGAAAATGTATGGCGTCGTTCCATGTTTCTCAATATGCAAACGCTCTGCACTTCGCTGGCGTTCTGCTATGCTTGAGATGTGAACAGAGCGCACAATCGGAGTACGCCGCGTGTGGGACCTTGCCGTCGATCCGGCTGAAGCGGAGTACAGGTCAGATCGGCGCACAGAGGGTAGCAATGTCCCCGCGAACCTGACACACCTCTCGATTGTGCGCGGTCATTTTCACCACCACTTCTCCCGCTTCTCAAGCAAAGCACAAGTATTCGTACTCGATCCCCTCGCTCTCTGCGCTCTGCTTACAATGGAGCACATACCCATTTTGCCAGAGCTGGCTTAACTTGTTATTTGCATTCGGGATCTTCAGCCCCAGGGCGATCGCGGCTTCCCTATTCTCTAACAAGTCCACGTCAGCTACACCCACAAGAAAGAAACCGCGTCACCGTTGCTCACTTTGCGCCACCTCGATAACCGCCTCCCGGCAGAAAAAGACATCGGCCCGCGCCAGCGCCCGGACAGAGAGACGCGAACAAGGGAAGCATCAGAGCACGTTAGAGTGCGTTGCAAGCTGCTCACGCAGGGCCTGCTGCACCCGGCGTCCCTGTTCTCGCCGCCAATCCTCACGCGAGCCGATGGCCTCGACCGGAGCAGAGTCAGTTCGCTTCATGATTCATCCGGCGCGGATACCCCCACGTTTCCAACTGGGGGAGGAAGCGCCGCCTCCTTCTTGCTTGACTGCAGCGCCGCGAGGAACTGCTGAGTTGCGGTCGAGTTCAGATGCAAGCCTCCGGTCTCAGACCGCAGGTAATTGACCTCAGTCACCTACTTGACCGCGGCCTTTGCCCTTTTGCTGGCCCTGGAGCAATTTCTCCACCTGCTTCGCGAGGGCGAGGCGGGCCGTGCGCTCCTCGTCGAGTTGCTTCTGGAGAGCCTGCTGAGTCTTTGCCTGGTTGTCCAGGTCGAGACGGAGCTGGCGCGCCTCTTTCTCTGCTGCACCTGCCCGCTGCTGCCAGGTGGTCTCGAACTGGCTCATTCGCGTCTCCTGGCTACCAAGACGGCCATCAAACGTCGTTGACCTCTCCGCGAGTTGGGCGAGCTGACGGCTCATTTCAGCGTGGCGCTCACTCGTTTGCGCCTGGAGCTGCTCATGGGCAACCTGGCGGGCCTGGAGCGCGGTTGTCAACCGGGTATCCAGCTCTTTCAACCCGGCGAACCAACGGGCGTCCCGATCTGCCATGATGGTGTGCAGTTCCTGAACGGCATCCAGGAGGTCTTTGCGCAGCGCCAGCTCCGTCTCGCTGAGTTGAGTAGAGAGCGTGGTCACATCCTGGCGGAGCCGGGCCTCACTCTGGCCGATCTGCTCGGTAATCCAGAGGCGTAGCGCCTGGTCGCTCTGTCCTACTAGTTCAGTCAGTTCCGTGCGGACCTGCTGAAGGGCCTGCGCCTGGTCGGCGACGCGCGCGTCAAGTTCGCCGCGAAGCGACCGACTGATCTCCTGCACATGTGCTGTCCAGTCTTCGCGGGCCTGCTGGATCGCTTTCAACAACTCGCCATCACGCCGATCCAGCGCCCGATACTGCTCCTGGTGCGTCTCCCAGATCTGACGAGTTTCCTGGGCAAATGCTTGCTGCTGACTGGCCAGGGTGCTCACATTCTGCTGGAGCGCGGTCATCTGCTCAGTAAGACGCTGCTGAGCTTTTGGGATACTCGGGAGATTCAGCAGGCCAATGTCTGTTGAAATGCCTGCCTCCGGGTCCACAATCGGGGTCAGTTTCGCGAGGTCGGAGAGCCGGACCTGGCGCGTCCGCTTGTTCAGGCCAACGCGCTCCGGGTGGACTGGCAGCTTGCCCGACTCCACCCAGTCGCGAATGCTCTTCTCCTGGCGGCGAGTGATGCGCGCCGCATCGGTGACGGAGAGCCAGCGATCATCAGGACCAGCCAGCTCCGTGACATATGTTTCATTCTTCTCAGTGTTCGCCATCGGGTTTCCATCCTCAATCAGTTTGCAATCATGACGCACAAATATGTAACTTACAGTTTTGGTAGTATCCGTAGCTACCAAATATCAGTGTAGCACAGATTTCGCCAGAATGCAAGGGGCTATCCAGGTAAGTTATAGATAATTTGAGTATGATTTATAACTTGAGAAAAGCATCAAAGCCACTACGAGCAGGATACGGGCCAGTTTATCTAGTTTTGGTATCTTCCGTAGATACCAAAACTGTAAGTTATGATTCATTCTCACACAATTTGTAACTTACTCTACCCGGTTTTCTTTATTGTTGGGTTAATATGTCGTTATTTGGTAGTGTCGGTAGCTACCAAAATTAGATAGCACAAGCATTTGAGCGCAATCAGTACCCTTTGCAAGTGGTAAGTTACAAATTATTTCCACATAATTTGTAACTTGAGAGAAAAGCAGAAGCGCGCCTGGCCGTGGGCACAAAAATGGGAGGGTAGCACACACATACCCCCCCGTGTTCTGCGGGCTGCTATCCCGCTCCAGTGGTCTCGCGTTCTACCCAGTCGAGGTAGCCCTTGCTTCCAGCAACGATCCGGCTGGCCAGGGTCTTCGGCTCGTCGTAGGTATGCACCTGGCGGATCGCCCTCCTGCGCGGGGGAGAGAACTCACCGCGCCTTCGCAGTGCAAATCCATTCCTGAGCCTGTTTGGAAATCTCGTAAGAGTACAAGTTATAAACCATGTGGAAGTGATTTATAACTTACTCGTTGGAGACGACACGCTAAACCACGTTGATGTATACTAGGGAGAGAGGTTCACTACGAAAGGAGCGAGAGCTATGGACTTCCAAGAAACGTTCGCCAAGATACAGCGGCTGCTTATGGGACTTATAGTGTTCGCCCTGATCGTCGCTCTGCTTATGCTTTTTATCTGGCTCCCCTGGCCCATTGCGCTCGTCTTATTCATTGGGGTTACCGCCCTCGTTCCCTTTCTGAGACAGAAGTGGATTGCCCATCGGAGATTCACGCCTGTCTATCGCCCGCCAGTTGTACAGCAAGCACCAGAAACGCCCTCCTACCAACCACAACAGCCCACCTGGCCTGCCGCATACTCATCCTCCACCCCCTCCGATCCCCAGCCTAAGGACCAACTCTATGAACAACCGCTGGTGCAATATCCCGATCACTAAACCGATAGCTGAGATGGGGGTCAGGCCACCCACTCCAAAGATACGAAGAGAGGGCTACAGCGATTGCAACAACCCTCTTGCAGTACATCTTATCCATCAGAGATAGACGCGCAGCACTGTCTGGTCTTTTCCAGTATTATACCCCACCTCCTTTGGCTCAACATTGAAAAAATCAACCGGGTCAACAGCGCCTGAATAGACAACTGTTGCATAAATCCAGACCCGATAGCCACCCGGCTCTGGGAACATCATGGGCGCATAGCTTACACTATGGAGCGTCACTTGCTGAGCGAAACGAGTAATATACTCGTTCATGAGAGAAAAGCCCCGCTCAAGTGTATACGAATCTTGGAAAGGCGTTTGCTCAATGCCACGCTCGCCATAGAGCGTGAGAAGCCTCCGTCCCAGGTTATCATGTGGTGCCATCATCATTCCTTTCTCCACGATATCGAAGATGATCAATGACCGGCGTCAAAAGCTGCTGAAGATCTCGAAACGATTGTTCCATGACTACCTGATCAAACGAGCGATTCAAGCAAAAATGATCACATGCGTCAGAGAGCTTCGTGAAACTTTCGTTATCTCCCCCTCCCAGAAGCGTGAGCGCATCTTTAAAACACGCAACCAGGCGGGCGTCGGCAAAGTAAAGAGTGTACAAAAAATCAGTTGCGTTCGCAATTCCACATTCCGCCAGAAGCGGCAGAGCAGCTACGAGACGAAGCCAATGATAGTCAAGCGCCTGCACAAGATACTCAATAATCCACGCGGGGTAAATGGTTGAGAAAACGATTCCTCTCCAACTCACCAGTTGTGCTTTGCCGTAGATCTGCGCATCCAGTCGCTCAGTAATCCATTCAGTTAGCGCCTCATTCAGCCCAGTATGCACGCGAGAAGCTGCCAGAGATGCATCGACCTCTGGTTGATCCCAGCGGCGGTCCTCTAACCCCATCACACGATACGTTATTTTCCCATCCCGATACGCTATCCACCGCGTCCAGGCATGAATAAGCTCGTGAACAAATGTGGAGCGCAGGCACTGCTGGAGATATCGATAGAACTGGACCAGTTCCTCACACCAGAGGAGGAGCCCCTCAGGCACCAAGCCACTGCGCTCACACTCCGCTAAAAGCGGTGGAAGCTCTTGCAAGAAACACGCCCAGATCTCAGGCAGGTGCGTGAAGTACTCTGCCGTCTCAAGCTCTTCATAAACTTCCTTATAGGTCGTTGCCTCCCACAGCATTCTCTCACCCATCTTCACCCAGGGAACCTTGTAGTGCTCTCCGCGACCGACCATCTTCATGGCCCGGCGCAACCTCGGGAGAAAAATATTGACCTGACAGTACCAATAGCGAAACACGAGCGCAACCTTAATATCATGCCGATAGGTGTTATACGATGCCAACCCATCGGTTGTTAAAGCAAAAGAACATGATGGTACCATGATCCAGGGGTTATGCCACATTTCAAGAGCACGCTTGACATCCCGCACAGTCTTTCTATATAACTGCTGGAAAGCGGGAGGGAGAGGCTCACGGGCAGGATATCTCCACAGTGACCAGCGCAGATCCGGGCGCTTCTTCCAAATCCGGGCCTTAATTTTCTGATCAAACACCCACATCTGCCAGCGGCTCCGAACATACTGGGCATTGACCAAAAGTCCATCAAGCCCTTCTTCCAGGAAAGCCTGAAAGGAGTGAACAGGATTCTGCTCATGTTCTTTTACCATACTGCTTCTCCCTAAGAGAGTAGGACAGACATAAGGGAATGTTAGAGGGTTCTTCTAAATTAGTCTTTTTCCATCCTTAAAAACTGGAAATGATGCTTTTAGTAAAATTTTTTGCTTGCAGACCCCCCGGCTGGCAGCGAACCAGATTCAGCAAACAAGCGTGGCGTCCTCTCCTCTCACCAGCTCGAACCAGGAAGGACGCCTGCACACAAAGCCTAGACGCTCATTCAGCGTGAGAATCGGTGTGTTGAGCGCATCGTTGCCCGTCCAGATCGCACTGCACCCGCGCGCTTTCGCATACGCGACGCTCCGCATCTTGAGCGTCAGGCCGCGCTTGCGATACGAGCGATTCACCGCGGTTAACCCGGTGTCAAACCCTTTATGTTTGTCAGTTTTAACTCCGTGATACCCACGTACTCCCCATAAACCGCGACTTGGCTAAACATTTCTTCTCAACTTCAAAAAAACGTGGTAGAGTGGAAATGGCAACACGTATGCACTCATTGCGCTCATAAAATAAAACAGGAAAATCCATTGTAAGGAGACGAGAAACATGAGTCTAGCCTCGAATATACAATCTACCTTTCTCCGCCACCAGCAGGCAATTGACGCAACACTCCGGCAGGCTATGAGCGCGGAAAGTGATATCCTCCCGCCACAGGCAGATATTGTCCTCAGACCATTCTACGGCCAGATGGAGTATCATCTTGGGTGGGTCGATAGCTCCTTTGCTCCGACCAAAGCAAACCCTGGGAAACTGCTGCGCCCGACCCTGTTACTTCTCGCCTATGAGGCCGCTGGAGCCTGGGGTCTGGTAGGCGAAGAGATAGCCGCTTCCGAGCAAATTCCAGCGTATCTTCGCCGCGCCTTATTCGCTGCTGCGGCTATCGAACTGACCCACAACTGCACGCTCATTCATGATGATATCGAGGACGGAGACACCGAGCGCCGCCACCGAGCTACTGTCTGGAACCTCTGGGGCATTCCTCAGGCCACGAATACAGGAGACGGACTCTACACGCTCGCCCGCATGACCCTGTGGAGGATCTTGGATGAGGGCGTAGACGCCGCGATTGCCGCCCAGCTCGGCGCACTCTTGGATCGCACCTGCCTCGCGATCTTCGAGGGCCAGTTTCTCGATATGAGTTTCGAGCAACGCCTAGACATCTCCCCGTCGATGTACCTAAACATGATCAACCGCAAAACCGCTGCGCTCATGGCCTGCGCAGTGGAAATGGGGGGATATCTGGGAACGAGGGATACGGAAATCATCCAGGGCCTACGCAGCTTCGGCTGGGCGTTGGGCACCGCTTTTCAGGTACGCGATGATCTTCTCGGCATCTGGGATACAGCAGAGCTCGGGAAATCACCAGCAGGGGATATTTACAAACGAAAGAAAACACTTCCCGTCATCCACGCCTTTGCGCACGCAAGCGAGCCCGACGCGAAGCTTCTGCGCGAGATCTACGAACAAGAGACCCCCGTTACCCCAGAGCAGGTTGCACATATTCTGGAAATCTTCGCTCGGACAGAGAGCCGAACATACTGTCAGAACTTTCTTGCCCAGCAATGCAATCAAGCGCGTGTTGCACTGACCAATGTCCCACATGGAGAAAGCACCGTAGCAGCACGCGCTTTTAACGACATGGAGACCATCGTCGATTTCCTGGAGGAAGCCGCCCGTTAGCCCTCGGGCAGCAGATGGGCAGTATCATTGAGCTTAATCAGCAGATGCCGTTGTCCCTTGACGCGCAGCACCGAGATGGAGGTGTTTGACGCGGGGAAGAAAAAATCACGCTCCAGGCCAAGGATAGCGGCGATATATGCATTAATCGCCCCGGAGTGGGTGATAATCGCGAGTCGCTGGCCAGGATACTCGCTGGCCAACCGACCGATTACTGCCATCAACCGTGCGCGCACCGCTGCCGACGGCTCGCTGCCGGGAATCTGAGACCAAATTCCGATCCGCAAGGCCGCTTCTTCAATATCGCGTAGATAGGAGCGTACAGCGACGGCGCGCGCCTCAGATTCGAGATTCGCTAAAAGATGAGGCGCTATTGGTTCCAAATCGACCTCCCGCAGATCCTCATCGACATACACTTCCAGGCCGAGCACATCCGCAACAAAAGCGGCCGTCTGCCTGGCGCGTTTGATCGGACTACTATAAATAGCGGCAATAGGGATTTCGCGCAAACGAGCGGCCAGAGCAAGCGACTGCCGACGCCCAAGTTCACTCAACGATTGATCATCGTAGCCGCCATCTACCACCTCATCCGCGCCTGGCAAGGCATCTGCATGGCGGACCAGGTACACTTCCGTCCCCCCATTCTCCAAACTGAGAAATGGATCGGTCGAATTCTCTATGACCAAAGGGATTTTCGATTTCACAGACACAAATGACCCTCTTTTTCAAGTCTCTCCCACTAGAGATGCGATTCTTTCACATGCTCTCGACTCTTATTGTATCACTCAAGCCACGCGCTAGCCCTCATCACCCAGTTCACCACACCCGAACTGCCTTGCCAGACGGTGTGCTTCCTCCCTAGCCGGTAGCCTCATCCGATCCGAAATCTGCACCGATTCCAGGATGAGCGCGCACCCTTCCTCCCGCATGCCCTGCCTCACCAGCAGGGCCCCCAAATCGCGCGCGAGTTCCGCGTACCTCACCATATCCTGCTCTCGGAGCAGATTGAGCGCCCGGCGGAAAAACCCGTCAGCAGGCTCCCCACTGCGCGCCGAAAGCCAACCCAGGTACGCGAGCGCCCGCCCCTCGCCCCGCCGATCCTGGACACTCTGAGAGACAGCCAGACTCTGCTCATAACGTTGCTTCGCTCCCTCCAGATCACCCGCCATCTCCGCCAGCTCCCCAAGAAGCCCAAGAATTCTCCCCTCACTGCACTGATCATGGACCTCCCGCGCGATGGCCACACTCTGCTCGTAATAGCGCTTCGCCTTCTCCATTCTCCCCTGCTCCTGCGCTACGTGGCCCAGGAGCCCGAGACCAATCCCCTCAATCCGCCGATCCAGCACCTCGCGTGCTATTGCCAGGCTCTCTTCATAGTAGTCCTTCGCCTGCTCAACGTCACCCTGGATCTGGAACAACTGACCGATGCACAATACTGCTGTCCCCTCGCCACGCCGGTCATGGACTTCCCGTGCGATCTCCAGGCTTTGTTCGTAGTAACGCCTCGCCGCCACCAGCTCACCTTGCGCCTGAGCAAGCTGCCCCCAGAGAGCCATGAGCACGGATTCACCCAGGCGGTTGCGCACTTCACGGACAATCACTAAGCTTTGCTGGTAACAGCGTTCCGCCTCCTCCAATTGCCCGCGATCTTGAGCTAGCCGCCCCAACCAGTTCAAAGCGATGGTCTCACTCAGCGGATCTTTCACGTCGTGCGCCAGTGCCAACGCCTGCCGGTAGTATGTATCAGCCTCCGCTAACTGCCCGTGATCATGGGCAAACTGCCCCAGCACAACAACGGCGAGGGCCTCTTCACGAACATTACACGTCTCCCGGTCCAGCGCGAGCGCCTCATAAATATAACGCTCCGCCTCTTCTTGTCTCCCCTGACGCCGCGCGATCCGTGCCATCCGCAGGCGGACCAGGCCCTCGCTTCGCTTATTGGGTACATCCTGTAAAATCGCCAGAGCCTGCAAGAAATACTGTTCAGCAAGCGCGGTTCGACCGCTCCGGCGATAGAGCTGCCCTAAAGCACTGAGCACTTCTTCTTCCCCCCGGCGATCCTCAACCTCGCGACGAATAACCAAATTGCGCTCTAGCACTTCCTCGGCCTCATCGACCCTCCCAGTATAGCGAAGCATCTGACCATAAGTGAGCGACAAATCCGCAGCTCTCAGGCGATCCTCCCGCTTCCCTGTTTGCACGGCGATAGTACTCGCCGCAGCAACACCCCATGGAAGAAAGACCTGGCTTGCGCTCATCCGCAAGCGATACAACCAGAAAGATTGCATCCCTGAACACAGCGTTACCACTAACTCATGCTGCTCGTGCCTGTGCGCCCATTCCAGCGCGCCAATAATATTAGCTTCGTCCACACTTAGCCCTTTATCTGTGGTCTTGTTGAAATAGGTCACGTAGTACAGAGCGATCGCGTGGTAGGCCGCATCGCGCTCCTCACTCGTCCATTGCTTCAAGTGTTCAGCGGCAAACGCCCGGAGCAAGGGGTGCAAGCGCAACCGTTCACGATCGCTCTCCGCTGGCATGCCCTCATCCACATACGCTCCCACCAGCGCGCGTAGCACCAACAGATCAAGACTCAATCGAGGCTGGGACAACCCCAATTTCTCCGCCAGCGCCAGAGCCGCATTCCGCCCGAACACTGGCGTCTCGAAAGCAGCCAGGGCCGCGAAAAGACGCAGCGCATCAGGAGAAAGTGCCTCTGTGCTCTGCGAAAAGACCAGCATGACTGCTCGTGGGATCTCTCCCTCTGGCACCTGGAGTGGGTCCTGTTCCAGGTTGTGTGCCAGCACATCGAGGTCAAGGCGAAGATCCGCTGCATACGCGGCAGCTAGCCGGACGGCCAGAGTATGCCTATCTAGCACCGTGACAATGCGTTGCGCAGCCCTCCGCTCTCTCGTAGAAAGTTCCTCAATTCCATGGTATCCCAGAGAACGCGCAAACAGCTCCAACGCATCTTCCGAGGAAAGCAATTCAAGGAGACGGCTGGCCTCCACCGGCACTACCGCGCGCGATAACGCCTGCCGCGAGGTCAACAGCAAGATTGCACCCGCGCTCCTGAGAGGAGCCACAACTTTCCCGATATCCAGCCCCGGCTCTACATTATCCAGTACAATAAGCGCTCTCTTCCCTTTCAGGAGCCGAGACGCCACCTCATACAACGCGGTGGGGTCGCTGGTCTCAGGCTGCCGGCGTTGAGGATCAAAACGCGCCAGCACACGTCGTAGCACATCGATAGCATCAACCAGGCCGATACAAAAAATCACCGCGATCCCATCGGGAAACGCATGCTCCTCGCGCAGCTTATGCACGGCTACCGCGGCGAGAGCAGTCTTGCCAATACCCCCCAACCCATTGAGCGCGGTGATCGCGGTCGTCCGACCAGCGCGCATCTGGCGCATCACCCACTCCAGATCCTCCAGGCGCCCCACAAAATACTCTGGCGGAGGAAGTTGTCCCTCATCGAAAGGGGGTTCCGGCTGCTTAACGGTGGTGCCAACAGAGCTCAACTCCGGGACAACCTGAGGGGTCGCAACGATACTCCCTCCCTGCACTTGCCGAAGCTGCTGAGCACCGTGCCCATCGCGAGAGCTGGGCACAGCGAGATCCAGCGCCTGGCCACCCTCCGGGAGAGAAAAATCCCCAGCCAGGTGCAAATGAGGGTAGCCGAGCGCAGCAGCAGACATCTGATACGCCTGACAGATCAGACCAATAGTGGACCCGCGGGGAATGCTCGCGCCCGCCTCCAGTCGTGCCAGATGGACCCGGCTCAAGCCGATCCTCTCAGCCGCCTCGGTCTGCGACCACCCCCGCATTTCTCGCGCAGCGATCAGTTTCTCATTCCTCGGCACGCTACATCTCTACCTTTAGAGCTACATGAACACATCTCGCATCAAGCCCGTCGCTCATCCTTAGCCAGAGGTTACAAAATGTTACAAACCTCTACAAATTAAGAGATACAAAAAGCGACAGAAATGCTACGGAATGAGGCTGCAATGTGTCTGCACCTTGCCCCATACTTATGCATAGAAAACAATAACTACTCACCTTGAAGTATAGCATAGTTTTTCACAGCACTTCAGGTGAGACACCCAAACTTTCAGAGGGACGGAAAACATGATCGATAGTGACATCTTCGCAAAACTCGGCCAGACAAGCAGAGAAAATGCAACGGCAGACGCTGCTGAAAAGCATATGAGCGAGCTGAGCTGGCTGGTTGAGGAATTACAGGCTGAGATCGATACACTCGCCACCAGCCAGCACTCGCTCATCCATGCCCACCTCATCTCCAGCCTTACGCTGGCCATTGTCAAGCGAACGCTGCTTCTTCGCCATGTTGTGCGGCGAATTACTCGGTTCCATCAAGGATCACACTTTTAGCGAAAAGCTTCAGGGAGGAACAACAGATGATTATTACCATCGACATTAGCTGGATCGGCGTCTTGATGCTCTCATGCCTGCTCATCGGGATCGTCCTGGGCGTCCGCATGGCCCGCCCGCGCTCGCGCTGGGAATAGCACAGAGAGGAACCAGGACCATGTTACAACCAGCATCGACCACTACACCAGCAACTCCCATCTTCAAAACGCCGCGCGAACTGCGCGCTCTGCTGCGCGATTGTGGCTTCAATGTCCGCCGCCGGCGAGGGAATGAGGAGATCTGGGAGCATCCCCTCCAGCCAGGCTTCCAGGCAGTGCTGCTGCTCACGGATCTCCACACGGTCTACCGGAAACAACGTCGGTCCAGAAAAAACGCCAGCTAGAGAGGAGAGAAGCATCAGATGGACGGGTTCACCCTCATGACCTTGCTTTTTCTAGCTTTCCTGGCGGGCTTTCTGACCCACTGGTTTATGACTCGAAAGCAGCGCCGGCTGCTCAAAGAGTATCGGCGCTACAAAAAGGCACTTGCATCAGTCGATCAAGCCATTCTTACAACGAGAATCAAGAGGCGTAGAAATGGCAGGTAATCAAAGGAGCTGCCCACCAGCGGCGAGCAACTCCTTAAAAAGAAGCAGAGTGATCTGGAATTTACTCATCTGTCGCACGGTCGCGAACAAACTTATCAAAGTCATCGCGACGGATGCGATAATCACGACCAAATTTATAGGCTTTCAGTTCCTTGCGCCTGATCCATCTTCTGACGGTATCGTCATCCATTTTGAGAATTTGTGCTACATCCTCAACGGAGAGCCACTCATCTGGTTGGGGTTGTTGCGTCATAAAACCATCCTATCAATACTATTGCAATAATTATATGGACGTTTCTGAGCAAAGTCAATCAAAATGCCAAGAAGTCATAAGAAAAGGTTGACATCTTAAAAAATGCCATATACAATCATGATTAGTGACATATAAAGCCAGAATATCCGATATACTCAAAAATAGTTCATGGAATAGTAGCTAATCACTATAAACAGCTACAAATCACAGAAAACATAACTAGGTTTTAGTTTTTCAGAGTTCGTTCCCTTAGTCGTCCTCGTAGCGCGTACCCGGGGAGATGTGTCCCAAGCCTGGCAGCCAAAACACATCTCCCCACCCGCGACCAGGGCCATCGCTGGTCCTGATTTCTCAATTGTAACACCCGGTGACGAGCAACGCAGTTACGCAAGATGTTGGCACGGCCACCAGAGCCACATCGCCAGAAAGGCAGCACTATGGAAAAACTGATCATTCTTCTTACCAGGCCAGAGGTCCCTTCGGCGGTCATCATCTGGCTCGGCGTCTAGGCACTTCTCGCCATCGTCTATACCGCGCTTCTGCTCTTTACCTTTGTGCAGAAACGGCGGCGAGAGCGAAAAGCACGCTAGCAAGAAAGGCAGCACCGTAATGCTAGACCACACCTTTGACACAAGCCGGTATCCCCGGCAGAAACCACCGGAGTCGCCGAACCTGGCCAACGGGGTCTACATCCGCCTGGGCCTCGACTACGAACCCATCCTGGAGAAAATTGAGCAGTGGTTCGCCAACCGAGACGAGATCGCGGTCGTCGATCACGGCACATCTGATAAAGAAAATGATGGGTTTATTCTGATCGAGTGGACCGACTATGAGATCGACCCCATCTTCCTCGAAATCTTGGAGAATGACGACCGGGTAATCGACTACACCACCTACAGCCGCGAACTGGAGGAAGCATAATGGCAGGAATGCGCACACGATCCAGATCCCGAACTACCACCGGGTCTACGACCTCAGCAGCAGCTCCGGTACGGGACAGCGGGCATCCCGCTCACTTTATTATCGTCGTCGCCCTGGGCTTTATCGCGTTGTTTCTGGTTGCCCTCATGATGCAGATCCAGACCAATGAGGCGTTTATCACCCATGCGGGCCAGGTCAACATCTACCAACCTGACTGGTCTATCCTCATGCAGATTCCCAACCTGGTCCTTGGCAACCTCCAACCAAGTGAGGCTGCCGCGACCATCTTCGGGTATGGCATTGAGTTGATCTATCTGGGTTTCATTATTGGCTATGAGCTCCTGCACGAGTCTGTTGAGCGGAGCGGCCAGTTCATGGCGGGCCTGTTCAAGACCCTCTCCTGGGTCATTGTCCTGTTCAACGGCTGGACCGACTACAACTACGGGAGCCTGGGCGGCGGTTTCTGGGGACATCTCGGTTTCGCCCTGGTCGTTTCGTTCATCGTTGGATTCTTCGGCACCATTGGGATGTACCTGCTGGAAGTCGGTTGGAAACGGATGTAGCAAAGGAGTTGCACCACTATGGAAATGCAGAAAGACAGACAGCCACCACCACAGTGCATCACGCCACAGCCAGAAAAGAAGAGGTTCTCCTGGCAGAACATCACAAAAGGACAAGTCATCCTGACAGGCGGAACACTGCTCGCCGACGGTATTGCCGATGCGGCCATGCACTGGGACAAGACCGGCGTATTCCTCGGCCTGCTCGCCACCGGCGTTGTTGCCCGTCACAGTAATGACATTCTGGACTACTTTAATCCTGGGAGACACACCGCACGTGCAGTCGCGATGGCAGAGCGCACTCTGAAAGCCGCCGCGCCCGCCGGACAGGAACACCGCGACCAGGCGGTCGGGGCAAAACTTCGCCGACTCTTCTTCCTTGAGCGTCGCACCCTCCCCCCAGCACATGAGGAATCTCCCGCACATGACCCGGACGAACCCATTGGAACTGATGAGATTGTTTTTGACGATCTGGAACCAATGGAGGAACTCCAGCCCAGGCCCGTGGGCCAGTCCGCAGGGACCGAGCCAATGGCGGCCCTGGACTATAGCCCGGTCTTCCCCCTCTACGCTGATCGGGTCACCTTACATCTCGGCCAAGCCATCGACCGGCGGGCGCTCCAGGTTCTCACCAGCGCCTACAGCCATCGCAGCACTGTTCAGGTTCCTGGTCGGCGCTTTGACCCTCACTTCAACCAGCTTATCGGCAAGGGTTGGGTTGCTGCAGCTAACCAGGGTTTTGGCAAGTCTATTCTCAACGGCGTGATCATCGAGCAGGCGGGGTTTTGCGGCCTCCCGGTCTTTGTCCTCGACCACAAGGGCGAATATCGCGGCGTCAAAGCGCTTCGTTTCATGAATGCATTGATCGCTGGTGCCGAGGGCAATGTCGATTACATTCTCACCGAGAAAAACGTCGATGACTTCGTGCAACTGGTCATGACCGGGCGCTATCAAGCGATCATTACGCTTCCCTCGTATGGCAGCGGCTGGACCGGCAAGGCCAGCATCGCCGCCGCGACCGGCCAGGCCCTCATGCGCTACGCAGAGAACCAGTGGCGGCACGGCCAGACACTCTTCCCGGCACTGATCATCATGGATGAGGCACAGCTCTACCTCCCGCAGGACCAGAGCCTGCTCCCACCGGAGGCCATCAAAAACCAGAACGTTCTCGCCGACCTGAAAAACGCCTACTTCGCCCTCGTATCGAACGGGCGATCTGCCGGCTTCACCGTCGGCTTCGCGACCCAGAGCCTGACCTACCTCGCGAAGTGGGCCATCAAGAGTTCACAGATCCGCATTTTCGGGCGGCATGCTGAGAAAAACGATCTCGACGCGTGCGAGCGCATCATCGACCCGGCCATCGCGACCCGCGATGAGATCGAGTCATTCCCGCCAGGCGTCGGCGTCGTTTTCGGCTTTACCACCAAGCCCATGGTTGTCCAGTTTGACCGAAAACAGGCCCAGGACCTCTCCCAGACGCCCAGGATCGAGCTCCTGCACGCGTCCGTCCCACAGCCCTCACCATACCACGAGGGCGAGAAGCTGGTCGCGCCCCCCTGGCCGGAGGATGACGGGACCAAACTTTCCAAACCGATCCAGGCACCACAAGCGAGGCCAGAGCGTCAGAGACATCCCACAGCCGAGATCCCTGAACTTCTCAGGGCCACGCGCAATGCCCTCGTCCCAGGCATGACCTATCGAGAACTCGGAGCGACATTTGGGTGGAGCGACGACGAGGCCCGCTTCATCTGGGGAGAACTGCGGAGACGTGGGCTTCTCTACGCTCCGGCAAAAGTCCCTGAGCAGGTCCATACTATTCCGCCATCTTCGGCACGCCCACGGCTCTATGAGGTTCCGCGACCGGCAAGCAAACAAGAGGCACAGCCAGAAGAAGAGGAACCCTCAGTTGATCCCGCCGATCTAGCCAAAGCATTCGTACTCTGGCAAGCAGGAGCCGCCAGCGTGCGCAAACTAGAGGACGCAGCCAAAGCAGCAAAATACGGGTGGAGCAACGGGTACTGTCGCAAACTCATCAGAGCCATGAAAAGGCATGGATTAATCCAAATTCCGGAGGCAGATGTGATGTGATTCCGTGTCGTGATAGCTGCACCCCATACAGGTACTGTAAGCACAAAAAATGGGGGAGGTAGGCCCGAATCACACGCGGAATCACACCACGAAATCACAGGGAAACACAGCACAGAATCACACCTGAATCACACCAGAGGAAGGAACTATGGTACAAGTAGCACAGCAAGAACGTCACTGGAAAGACCGCGCCATTGCAGCAGCAGAAAGGATCTCCGACGCTTTTGATGTCGCCAAAGCATACGGCGCTCACATCGCGAACTGGGTACTGTTCTTGTGCCTGGTCGCAAACCTGATCGAGATGGTAAGCCCTGGCTTTGAGGCGCTCCTAGGCATGGCCATCATCGCTGTCCAATCAATCTCGCTCGACATTGCGGGCTTTGGCCTCACGGCAATGGCTGCCAGCGCCAACCATCGCGGGGATAAGAGAAGCGCACTGAAAGCCAACGTCATGGGCTGGACACTGATCTCCGTGATGGCTTTCACCGTGGGAATGGTGACTCTGGCCGCATTCAAACCAGATTGGGCTTCGGGCATCGAGCAGGCCAACCAGGTGCTGATGTTCGTCAGGGTGATCGTTACCGTGTTCTACGGCCACATCGTTCACCAGATTAGAGAAGAGGGCACCACGCACGAAAACCGTCTCGCAGCGCTGGAAACAGAGCTGTCTACGCTCCAGCAGCAGATCAAGACCAAAGAGCAAGAGGTCTCCACAATGCAGGGGCAGATCTCCAGCACACAAAAAACTGTCTCTGCTCTCCAGCAACAACTGGCGGACGAAAAGGACAAGGCTGCCGATGTGCAGCACAAACTGGACCTCGCCCAACGGAAAGTAGCCGAGCTAGAGCAGGAACTGGCAAAAGGGCACGGTGACACAGCCAGCCTGCACCGCGAGCTGAATGCTGCAAGGACGGAAGTTGAGAGCCTGCGCGGAAGATTAGACGCGAAAACGCGCGAGATCGAAGCAATGGAGGCTGGCCAGGCAGCGGTCATCACGCTTCGTCGGGATCTGGGAACCGCACAGGCACGCATCGGAGATCTGCAATTCCAACTGGATGCCAAACAGCAGGATCTCAAAAATGAGCAACTGCTGGTCGCGAATCTCCGCCGCGAAGTGGAACAGCTTCAAAAATTTGCGGCAGTGAGGCAACGCGGTGAGGCAAAAAATGAGGCAGTGAGGCAACGCGGTGAGGCAAAAAATGAGGCAAACGCGAAGGTGATTAACTTCAGTGGTGCCTTTCCCTCAAAGAGAGAACTCCTGGCCGAGGTCTACCGCCTGGCTGATGTTGAAAAGCTCTCCACCTACGAGATCGAAAAGCGGGTAAACAAGCCTGCCAAGACGATCCAACGCTGGTTGCGGGACCGTGACAACGCCGTAAACGAGGCAACCGGCACCGATGAATAAAGCTCAACGAACGTGCCTCATGAGGCAACGACGCCAAAAATGAGGCACGTTCCGGGGAGACAGTGAGGCAGAGAAATGAGGCAGCAAGCCGCAGGGAATGAGGCAAAAAATGAGGCAGGCGAGGCGATGAGGTGAGGGACCGTGAGGCAGAGAAATGAGGCAGTGGGTTGGAGGGAATGAGGCAGTAAAGACGACCTGGTTGGAGCGATCTCTCCTGGAGATCCTGGAGTCCAATTCTCCAGCAGGCCATTCGGTCAAAGCGTGAGAAAACCCGCGCTTTTGAGCCGGCCACCGGCCAAACGGCCAGAAGAACATCAATGGGCGAACAACTTGAACAGCAGAATGGAGGACACAAATGACTAGCTGGCGCGATGCCTTGAACGAGAGTCCAACTGGCATCATTTTCACGGTAGCAGAAGATGCGTATATTGACGGGCGCGGAGGCACCTTCACGGTGGCTCCGCGCCTCGACAGCCTGTTTGAGGATATTCCATCCGAGGATGGTGTCCAGCGCATTTTGGAGGAGTTCGATGTGCCCCTGGAAGGTTGGAAGTGGCAAATCGTCCCGGATCGGTAATTTGATGGCATCGAAGGGAGAAGAAGCGCTGGCTTTTCGGCAAGAAAATCCGTAGTGCGACCCGTGTAGTTCAGAATCACAAGAGCGCCTGACCTCTGCCAACAGTTTTCTGAGGACCAA